>OGQV01000091.1_pt1 | contig 101848 bp, 83 predicted proteins | sample 1553311 | NCBI WGS metagenome assembly OGQV01 (sample SAMEA2579976, study PRJEB22360) | human gut metagenome
GTTGCCCCTCACTTATATAAGCGTAAGCTTGCGCTTATATAAGTGAGGGGCAACGCAGCTATAAGCGTCGACCTACGCAGCCGCAAGTATCATTTATTGATGTTGTTCTCTCAACAAATCATTCACCGTCTTCACCGGATTGAATGTACTTAGAGGCACCTCTACAAATACCGTATTCCAGTCACTCATTGCACCGTTCCATAAACCGGGAAGTTCCAGTGCCTTAAGATCCTTACCATTCTTCGATTTGTAAGAAATAAAACCGGTAGCTTTATCTACGAAGTTTACAAGGTCAAACTTATGGCCTTTATAATCACGTACGGCACAAACCAGATCTACAGGATTAAAGTGCGTTCCTTTCTCAAACATTTCTTTCTTCTCCGGATCATCCATATCAATTTGGGAGCTTTCAAGAATTTGCAAAGAAATAGTTCCGTCACTGTTATATGCCAGGAACGGACCACCACCCGGTTCGCCTACATTCTTCACCATACCGCATACACGCATCGGACGGTTCAGCTTCTCTTTCAGATAAAGTACAAGTTCGGCATCTTCCAGATTCTTGGTTTCAGGGTTCTTACAGAAGAGTTTCTTTTGCAGGAATTGCAGGATTTCAATCACCTGTTCGTGAGTATATCTGCCACTGTCCAAAAGTTCCAGATAAGCAAATGCCTTTTGTTGCAAAGCAACCAATACTCCGGCAATCAACTTTTTGTAGAGCACAGTATCACCTTTCAGCTTATCGGGTACCACATTATCGATGTTCTTAATAAAGATCACATCTGCATCCAGGTCATTCAGATTTTCGATCAATGCACCATGGCCACCCGGACGGAACAGCAACTTATCATTATCACGGAAAGGTTGGTTATCCATATCAGCGGCAATCGTATCCGTACTCGGCTTCTGCTCAGAGAAAGTTACATTATAATCTACTCCGTATTTCTTTGCATAAACAGCCGCTTTATCTGCCACCAATGCTTCAAACAAACGGCGGTGTTCGGGAGAAACAGTAAAATGCACATTTACTTTACCATTCTTATTGGCTGCATAGAGCGCACCCTCTACAAGATGTTCTTCCAGCGGTGTACGGTTACCGTCTTCATATCTGTGGAATTTCAGCAGACCTTTCGGCAATGCACCGTAATTCAATCCTGCTGCTTCAAGCAGTGCAGCAACTACGGCTTTATAGTTTCCCTCAGACACCAACGCAGGAATATCTTTTCCAGACATCTTCTCACAGGCAGCATTCAAATCATCATAGAAAGCAAATTTTTCAATCTGTTCAAAGAATGTCTTTTCAAATTTAGTTTCAGGAGCATCATAATCAGCTCCGAGAAATTCGAACAAATTCTTGAACATACGGCTCGCTGCGCCTGATGCAGGAACAAACTTCACTACTACCTTATCTGTCCGGGTATAAGCGTCCCATGCATCGAGATAGAGCTTTTGCTCATCTGCTGCAGGAGCCAGAATTCCTTTTTCCAGAGAAGCGGCAGCAGCCAGCTTCAAATATGGAAAACCTTTCTCGAAACAAGCCAATTGTTCGGCTATCTGTTCTTCTGAGATACCTTTTTGCGTAAGCAACTCTTTGTCTTGCGGTGTTATCATATTATCTATTTTTATTAATTGATTGCCAAAAATACAAAAAAACTGCAAGCCCTATCAAGAAAAAGAAGAAAAAAACTACCTTTACACCACAAAAATGGACGATTATGGAAAGAGATGAATTTTTCACTACCGAAGAGAAGAAATTGCTCTTCTCTCTCTACCGAAAATTATTACAGTTGACCGGTGAAACATTACAGAAGGGTGACTGCAGAAAACTGAAAACACATCTTATCAACTCTATAAAGGATAACCGGGTTCAACGCGACACTTTTGGATTGAATCCACTAGTTAAGGATATGCAGACCGCAGTTATCGTTGCCGAAGAAATCGGAATGAAGCGGGCGTCGATTCTGGGCATTATGTTGCACGAAAGCGTGAGAAACGGAGCTTGTACTCCGGAAGAGGTGCAGGCTGCTTTCGGTGAAGACGTTGCCGGTATTATCCGTGGACTGATACGCGTAAATGAACTTTATTCCAAGAGCCCGACTATCGAATCGGAAAACTTTCGCAATCTATTACTCTCTTTTGCGGAAGATATGCGCGTAATCCTGATAATGATTGCTGACCGCGTGAATATCATGCGGCAGATTAAAGATAGCAAGAACGACGAAGCCCGCCGCCAAGTAGCCAATGAGGCTGCATATCTCTATGCTCCCCTCGCTCATAAATTAGGGTTGTATAAGTTGAAATCGGAACTGGAAGACCTCTCCCTGAAATATACGGAAAAAGAGGTCTATTACCATATTAAAGATAAACTGAACGAAACAAAAGCATCCCGCGATAAGTATATTGCAGCTTTTATCACCCCGATGCAGAAAAAGCTGGAAGAGGCCGGACTACATTTCCACATCAAAGGACGTACAAAGTCCATCCACTCCATCTATCAAAAAATGAAGAAGCAGAAATGCCCTTTCGAAGGAGTGTATGACCTTTTTGCCATACGTATCATTCTGGACTCACCTGTGGAGAAGGAGAAACAGGAATGCTGGCAAGCCTATTCCATTGTAACAGATATGTATCAACCCAATCCTAAACGTCTGCGCGACTGGTTATCCGTACCCAAAAGTAATGGCTACGAATCATTGCACATCACCGTGATGGGCCCTGAAGGCAAATGGGTAGAAGTACAGATACGTACTGAACGCATGGATGATATTGCTGAACGAGGCTTGGCCGCCCACTGGCGTTATAAAGGTGTGAAAGGTGAAACAGGATTGGATGAATGGCTGACTACGGTACGTGAGGCTTTGGAAAATTCAGATAGCAATGGATTGGAAGCTATGGACCAGTTCAAACTGGATTTGTATGAGGATGAAGTCTTCGTGTTCACCCCGAAAGGTGATCTGTTTAAGTTAGGTAAAGGTGCCACAGTGCTGGATTTTGCTTTTCATATCCATAGTAAATTGGGATGCAAGTGTATCGGTGCAAAAGTTAATGGCAAGAATGCGCAACTTCGTCAGGTACTGAACAGTGGTGATCAGGTAGAAATCATGACCTCGAATACCCAGACACCGAAGCAGGACTGGCTGAACATCGTGACTACCTCCAAAGCACGTACCAAGATACGCCAAGCTTTGAAAGAGATGGTTGCCCGCCAGCATGCCTTTGCCAAAGAAACTATTGAAAGGAAATTCAAAAACCGGAAAATAGAATATGATGAAGCTGTCATGATGCGCCTCATTAAACGCCTCGGTTTCAAGACTGTGACTGACTTCTATCAAAACATTGCCGATGAAACATTGGATGTAAACGAAATTATCGACAAATATCTGGAACAACAGAGACGGGAAAATGATACGCATGACGACATTATATACCGTAGTGCTGAAGGATATAACCTACAACAAACGCAGAATGATGAAATCACTCGTTCAAAAGAAGATGTACTGGTAATCGATCAGAATCTGAAAGGGTTGGACTTCAAGTTAGCACGTTGCTGTAACCCGATTTATGGAGATGATGTATTTGGCTTTGTGAGTGTGACCGGTGGTATTAAGATACATCGTAGCGATTGTCCCAATGCCACTCAACTACGCGAACGATTCGGATACCGGATTGTAAAAGCACGTTGGGCAGGTAAATCGCAAGGTACACAATATCCTATAACGCTTCGTGTGGTAGGCCATGATGATATTGGTATTGTAACTAACATCACCTCGATCATATCTAAAGAAAATGATATTTCTCTACGCTCCATCGGTATAGACTCTCATGACGGACTATTCTCCGGCACTATGACAATTATGGTAGGCGATACGGGACGTTTGGAAACACTTATAAAAAAGTTGAGAACAGTAAAAGGAGTGAAACAAGTTTCAAGAAACTGAGTAAGCTACGAGCTACAAGTGACTAGTACTTTTCAGTATGCCTTCACAAATCTACTTGTAACTTGTAGCTTGTAACATGTAACTATTGAATATGAAATACGATTTTAAGAAACAAATCCGAAGCTTTGGATACGCTTGGAAAGGCATCCGACAATGTATTGGGAAAGAACAGAACCTTAGTTTCCATCTGATTACTACAATAATCGTGATAGGTGCAGGGTTTCTTTTTGACATTACACGTACGGAATGGATGATCATTATCCTTTGTATTGGTGTGGTCGTAGCTGCGGAACTTTTCAATACAGCAATTGAAAGATTGGTGGATCTGGTATCACCGGAGCGTCATCCCATTGCAGGACAAGTAAAAGATATTGCCGCCGGTGCAGTGCTGGTATGCGCTGTTGCGGCGGCAATCATTGGAGGGATTATTTTTATCCCATATTTGTTTTGACACGGGTTTATCTCACTCGTCTTCTCTTATAATAGGGACGTGTCAGTAGAAAATAAAACAGTAGTGCTACAATGATTCCCACACCTATGATTTTATAGATCAATTGAAAATCTGCATAAAAGTGTGGCTGCCCAACACAGGAACCGTCTTCATACATAGAATACAGTTCTATGTTGTTTGACAGGAAGCAACATACTGCAATACCTATTAAAATCCCCGTTTCCATAGCCAAATGGCAAGTTGTATTGGCTGTTCCACGCTGGCAATGCTGCGAAAGCTTGACGAATATCTTCGTAAGAGGTATTGTAAGTATCACCAAAACAAGCAGGAAGAAAGTCGCACTGTAATCCCCATCCTTTATTATAGGTATTACTATCCCCGACACAAAAGCTATCAGCACTACATTGAGGGCAGGCAGCCAAGCCCGTGACAGTAAAAAACGGTCGATATTACAACGTCCTATACCTATAGGGGCACGGAAAGCAACATACACCCGCAATGCAAACAGTATACTAAATATACCGCACAATGCGGAAAGATACACTACCATACTGAAGCCTTTGAGCTGGAACATCCATACTCCTACTCCCACTCCCACCAGCATACCCAGACGAGCCGCCAAAGCATACGTCATATTCCCTGCGCTACGGCGCGGAGAATTTGTAATATCAATAGCAACTGTAATTCCCGCTGTGGCTGCTAATCCGAAAGTTCCTCCCTGCACAACGGCAAGTAACAGCAATTTCGTAAAAGTATCAGCAAATAGATAACCCACCGTCGCTGCCAACATTATAAATGTAGAGTAGACAAGCACGTGCTTTCGCTTATATGCATCTCCCAGATATGCGTGAAATGGCCCTACAAGGAACATACCCACCGCAAACACCAAAAACATACTACCCATCTGTGCAGTAGAAACGCCTAAGCGTGACACCATCACCGCAGGTAGTACCGGAAATAGCATATATAGGGATGCAAACAACAGGAAATTAGCCATGCATATTCGCATAAATCCCAGCGACCAAAGATTATCAATATTGCTCTTTCTCATTCGGGAAATCTAAGTTCTTCACATCAGATATATAACGGCTTATAGCATCAGTCATTATCGTATGCAAATCGGCATAACGACGTAAAAAACGAGGACGGAAACCATTATTCATACCCAGCATATCCTGAATTACCAGCACCTGTCCGTCTACTCCACTACCGGCACCAATACCGATAATAGGAATAGTAAGTTCACTTGCTACACGTTCTGCCAATTCCGCCGGAATTTTCTCTAACACAATGGCAAAGCATCCTGCCTCTTCCAGCAGATGGGCATCACGTACCAGTTTCTCAGCTTCGGCATCATCCTTAGCACGAACAGTGTAAGTACCATACTTATTGATAGATTGCGGCATCAGTCCCAGATGCCCCATAATAGGAATACCTGCGCTCAAAATACGCTTTACAGTACCTATTATTTCTTCGCCACCTTCCAGTTTCAAGGCATCTGCATGACTCTCTTTCATAATGCGGATGGCAGAAGCAAGACCTTCCATCTCATTGCCCTGGTAAGAACCGAAAGGCATATCCACTACAACCATAGCACGTTTTACTCCGCGAACTACAGACTTAGCATGATAGATCATCTGATCAAGGGTGATCGGAAGTGTCGTCACATTACCAGCCATTACATTACTGGCAGAATCACCCACAAGGATTACATCCATACCTGCACCATCCACAATCTGTGCCATAGTGTAATCATAGGATGTCAACATAGAAATTTTTTCGCCTCTTTGCTTCATTTCAACAAGGCGATGAGTAGTCACTTTACGAGTGTCATCTGAAATATATCCAGCCATAGTTTCATTTACAATTTAATCATTTACAATGTACAATTTTGACTGTGTACAGATACACGTTGCAAATCATATATCGTAAATTGTAGTTCGTACTTTTATTTATCGCCGCAAAGGTAATCCTTTTTCCCTTTACTTGTGCAATTCAGTTAATTTATCGTAAGTGAATCCCTGGAAATCATCCAGAACATAGTGGCACAACGGGGTAATTTCTTCCCGTGAGTTAGTGGTAGCCAGACCAATAACTGTAGCTCCGGAAGCCATTCCGGCTTTCAGCCCATTAAAGGAATCCTCAAAAACATAAGTTGTTTCAGGCGTAGTGTCAAATACTTCCATACCAAGCAGAAAACAATCGGGTGCAGGTTTAGAAGCAGTGAACATTTCTGCCGTGAGAATACGGTCGAACATACTTTTGATTTCAGGTTTAGCACGGTATACAGCTTCCATTTTCTTATCATTGGAACTGGTAACTACAGCCATTTTCACACCATTACGGTGAAGATCGGCAATAAATTCCTCCACTCCAGGAATAAAATCGTATGACATATCCTGTTCGAAGCGGTCGAGACCTACAGTGATTTCCTCTCTCTCTTTTGTCATACCGGGAAAGAAGGTATCGTAGATATACATCAGGGTCTGCCCCTTTACACGACTTTCCAGATCTTCCATACCTAAGTAATCTACTCCCATTTTATGCCAAAAAACGCTGTACTGCGTCTCTGTGTCGACAACGACACCGTCGAAATCGAAGAGAACGGCGATGTTTTTAGTTTCAGCCATATAAACTTTCTTTTACCTTATAATGTTAATACCTTATCTATTACGACACAAAGGTCATAATAATCCTTGAACCGAGCAAATAAATGAGTAACTTTGCTGCGAATGCAGATACGCGGACGACACGGACCGGAGCGGACGAACGCGGACTCATCACTTTCTTTAGATAAATAGTTATGGATAATAACCCTCACATATTAGGTACCGAGAGCATCGGAAAACTGCTGTTACAGTATTCAATACCCGCTATTATCGGTATGACGATAACTTCTCTGTACAACATTATCGACAGCATTTTCATAGGTCATGGTGTAGGTGCAATGGGTATTGCCGGATTAGCTATTACATTCCCTTTGATGAACCTTGTGGTAGCATTCTGTACGCTGGTATCGGCAGGTGGTTCTACCATTTCCTCCATCCGTCTGGGGCAGAAAGATTTAGACGGAGCAACTGAGGTATTGGGAAACACACTGATGTTTTGCCTAATCAATGCAGTAGTATTCGGCGGACTTGCTTTTCTGTTTCTGGATGATATATTGAGATTCTTCGGTGCCAGTTCCGAAACATTACCCTATGCACGTGACTTCATGCAAATTATCCTGGCAGGAACCCCAATTACTTATACAATGATCGGGCTAAACAATATTATGCGTGCCACAGGATATCCTAAAAAGGCAATGTTGACTTCCATGGTAACAGTGGTCTGTAACATCATCCTTGCTCCTATCTTTATTTTCCATTTTGACTGGGGAATTCGCGGAGCAGCTACGGCAACCGTTATTTCACAGTTCATCGGTATGGTATGGGTGGTGAAACATTTTCTTAATAAGGACAGTTTCGTTCGTTTCCGCCCGGACTTTTGGAAACTGAAAAAGCGCATCATCAGTAGCATCTTTTCAATTGGTATGTCTCCTTTCCTGATGAATGTATGTGCCTGTGCTATTGTGATTATCATTAATAACTCGTTGCAACGTCACGGGGGTGATATGGCTATCGGAGCTTATGGTATCATCAATCGCCTGCTCACCCTCTATATAATGATTGTGTTAGGATTGACTATGGGTATGCAGCCCATCGTAGGATATAACTTCGGTGCACAAAAGCACGACCGTGTGAAACAAACACTGAAACTGAGCATTCTGACCGGTGTGTGTATCACAAGCAGCGGTTTCCTTATTTGCGAACTTTTCCCACATGCAGTATCCGCTATCTTCACAAATGATCAGGAACTGATTGATATTGCTTCCCGCGGTGTCCGCATTTGTGTGCTGATGTTCCCATTGGTGGGTGCCCAGATTGTGATCGGTAACTTTTTCCAGAGTATCGGAAAAGCTAAAATCAGTATATTCCTTTCGCTCACCCGGCAACTTTTATATCTGCTTCCCGGTCTGATCTTCTTCCCCCGTTTTATAGGATTGGATGGTATCTGGACCAGTATGCCCGTTGCCGATTTTTTTGCTTTTATTACAGCCCTGATTGTGCTGGGAGTATATATACGAAAGAAAAACAAAGAGGGTGTTTTGTGAGTAATTTACACCACTACTACAGAGGGTATAACCTTCACCCCCAAAGGGTGTAACCCTACCCCCAAAAGGGCTACACCATCCATATCAAAGGGTGTAGCCATCCGGTCCAGAAGGCTACACCCTTTTTATTCCGCCCTACAGATACCTGTAAGCAAGACGAAAACATATAAATGAACTTATTCGCTCTTTATGCTCTGTACGGGATTTTCGTTGGCTATCCGCCATGACTTCCAGATGACACATGCTGTAATTATCGCCAGATTAGCAATCGCTACCAATACATATACAGGCCACCCCAAGGGTACTTGCACAGCAAAAAGATCCATCCACATCCCGTTAACGTACCACGCTCCTACCGTACCAATAGTAACTGCCGGAGCTGCTACATAAAATACATCGCGCGACAATAAGTCCAGGATTGTCGATGCTTCAGCACCATTCACCTTACGGATGGCAATATCTTTGGAACGGCGGCGTACCTCGTCAGTAACGTAGCCTATCAACCCCATTATCATAACGAAAAACATTACTATAGTTGCCAACACCGTTGCATTACGGAAGACATGGACAACATTGTACAATTCCCGGATTTCTTGTTCCAAAGAAGTAAAATCCACAGTTTTGTCGGGGAAAGCAGCAGATGCATCGCTGTTCAGTTTGCGAAGATTCGCTGTAAAAGGTTCTTTGAGACGAATATGGATGCAACCACCAAACTCATTGTGCCGAACGATAAGTGGTTGTTGTGGAACATAATAAGAATTCATCTGAAAATCCTTCAGTATTCCCACAACTTTAAGATCACCCAGACTAGTGTGCCCATTGTGTATTGTACGCCCTAAGACATCATCTCCCCAACATAGCATCTTGACAAAAGTTTCATTTACCACTGCTTCATTTCGCTCACGTGCCATACGTCCTTCTTTAAGAACCATTCCCATCATTTTCAAATATCCCTCTGTTGCTGTACAATAACGTGAAGAAAGTTGAGCCTGCCCACTTTCATTAAATACCATCATGCCACTCATTGCCACACACGGCGGACAAGAAGCAGACTCTACCGATTCTACATAAGATAAACTACCCAAAAACCGACGAGCTACACCACGTTCTGCCTCATTGCCAAAATAAAGCTGACGACCAGTAACTATATTCCGGGCATTATATCCCATATCTTTGTTCAGCACATAGTGATATTGAGCCATTACCACGCACATTAATCCACAAATAAAAGCTACACCTGCAAATTGAATAAAAAGTAACGGTCGTTTCCAACCTTTCTTACCTTCTGTATAGCGACGGAAAACCTGCGACACAGGTATCCGGGCAAACAATTGTCCCGGTAGTACAGCACCAACCACAAACAATATTAACAACACCAGTACCGGGATCCAAAGACGTTCCGGCATAAAGAGTGATCTGATACGTACTTCCATCGTATTTTCTATAAGTTCACGGAAATTGTACAGCAGTACCACCATTACTCCCATTGCCATAAATAACATAATGCCTGTTTCCAGCAAAAACATACCGAAAATAGCACTTCCAGAAGCGCCACTACACTTATGTACCCCGACTACCTTAGCACGATACACCAAAGAAGAAATGGAAATAAGTACATAGTTCAGTGCAGTAATAAACAGAATGGCACATCCCAAAATACTCATAATATAAACCATACGTTTCGTTATATCACTATCCTGATATACATCGTAAATAGATTTCACAAAAAGTATACAACCTACTCCCTGCATCAGATCTTGAGGAACGTGGTTTTGAACCATGGTATCCAAACGGGAACTAAACTTTTCAATATCTACCTTTGCGCCTGGACGGAAACGAATGTATTGAAAATAAGAATCTCCTCCTTTCCAATTATTATCATCCCATCCCCGACTCCATGCCGTAGCAAGAGAAATTACAGCTTCCGGATTCATCGTGGAATTTTCAGGCACAGCGACATACGTCCCCTTCACAGTCAACTGTATTTGTTTGTCGTAACTTATCACCTTCCCGATAGGATTTTCATTACCAAATATTTTCCGAGCCAGACGATCACTGAGAAAGACAACATCTTTCTGTTGCAGTTCTCGTACAGCATCTCCCGTCAGCACCTCAATACCCATGGTACGGAAAAAGAGAGAATCAGCCATAATCTTATTATCACTGAAACGTACACTACCATTGTATAACGGACCAGTAACCATATACTTACAAATGGTGACAGCAGCTTCCACTTCATCCGGGAAGCTCTCAAGGATAGTCCCCGCAACCACCGGTAAGTTCATCTCGCTTGGTTCTTTGTCACGTTCTCCATTTATAGTCCAAATAGAGAAAACCTGATAAAGCTGGTCATAGTCCTTGTAGCAGGTATTACAACTCTTCTCAAATGCTACACGAGCGAAAAGCAGAATACTCATCGTCAAAGCCAGTCCAAGAGAAATAACCTTGATTACATTAGAACCACGCCCGCGCAGCAACGTTTGAATGACATAATAGATTTGCTTCATACCCTAAAAACTTCTTTATTCGCTCTTAATACTATTCACCGGATTCTCATTCGCTATCCGCCATGACTTCCAGATGACGCAAGCTACAATAAGTAGCAGGATAACCAATGCTATCAGCACATATACCGGCCACGAAAGCGGCACCTGTGCAGCAAACTGATCCATCCACATCTCGTTGACGTACGCAGAGGCAATAATACCGATAATGACAGCCGGTCCCGCTACATAAAGGACATCCTTTGAAAGTAACTCCAATATCCCCGAAGATTCCGCCCCATTCACTTTACGAATGGCAATTTCTTTGGAACGACGGCGCACTTCATCCGTAGTATAACCTATCAGGCCCATCAGCATGACAAAGAACATGGTTACCGCAGCCAATATCGTAGCATTGCTAAAGACACGAACCGGATTATACCGTTCCAATATTCGTTGTTCCAATCCGGCAAAGTCAATCGTTTTGTCCGGATAAGCTTCGTTTACGTCTTTGTTCAGACGCCGTAAATTCTCAGCAAAAGGTTCTTTGAGACGCACATGGACAGTATTACCGAAAGTACGGGTATATCCGAACATTATGACATCCTGTGGCTGGTAATAGGAACCTATATGAAAATTTTTCAATATACCTACGACTTTAAAATTCTTGCCTTCTGTACGTAACGGGTGGTTCAAAGCCTTGTCTCCCCAACGCATCCTCTCCGCAAAAGCCTCATTCACTACTATTTTATCTGCTGCACGCGGAGCACGACCTTCCTTCATTGTCATACCCATCATTTTAAAGTAATCTTCAAGAGCAAAACTGTAGCGTGTTGAGAAGAGGGACTGTCCACTTTCTCCTTCAATCATTGAGCCACTATAGCTCCAGATAGGGGTACTGACCGCGGAAGAAACTTCTTCTACATAAGGCAGACCACGGAAAAACTGCAATGCCGATCCACTCTCCTCCTCACTACCAAAATAAGCATTCCCCACAGCTACACGCTGCGGATTATATCCCATATCTTTATCTTTCACATAATTGTACTGCGCCATCACTACATACATCAGTCCACAGATAAAGGCCACACCTGCGAACTGGATAAAAAGTAATGGACGTTTCCACCCCTTCTTACCTTCCGTATAGCGACGAAAAACCTGCGACACCGGTATCCGCGCAAATAATCTACCAGGCAATACTCCCCCCACAACAAAAAGAACCAACACTACAGCAAGCGGTACCCAAATACGATCGGGTGCAAAAAGTACACTCAGCTTGGCTGCGGTAGTATCTTCTATAAACTCCTGAAAGTTAAGCAATATCAGTCCCATTAACACCAGAGCCAGTACAATGATAATACCTGTCTCCAGAAGAAACATTGAGAATACAGTACCTCCGCTTGCACCACTACACTTATGTACTCCCACCGCTTTTGCTCGGTAAGTAAGCGAGGAGATGGATATCAATACATAGTTTAGTGCTGCAATAAAAAGAATTGCAAGAGCTAGGATACTCATAATGCTATCCATCCGTTTCACTTGGTCTTCGTTTCGATATACATCACGGATAGGTTTCACAAAAGCTGTATAGCCATAAGCTTTCTTATCCTCTTCCGGTCGATATTTCTGTATCATGTCATCCAGTCGAGCATTGATAATCTCTTTGTCAGCTCCCGGACGGAAACGGATATATTCGTAGTAACTGTCTCCCCCACGCCAGGAATAGTTACCCCAACTGCGACTCCAGGCTGTAGGCATAGATACAACTCCCTCGGGACGCATCGTAGTGTTTTCCGGTAAAGCAGCATAAGTCCCCTTCACTGTAAATGTTATTTCTTTATTGTAGCTCAGCACTTTTCCAATAGGATTTTCGCCGCCGAAGATTTTCTGTGCCAAGCGGTCGCTCAGAAAAATAACATCCGGTTGTACCAGTTCATCCTCCGGATTTCCGCTCAGTACCTCAATACCCATAGTTCGGAAAAAAAGTGAGTCAGCCAACAGGATCTCATCATCGAAACGAACACTGCCATTATACAACGGACCACCGAGAAAATAGGCGATACTGGTGGCTGCTTCCACTTCTTTCGGGAAGTTTTCCAATATGGCACCTGCCACGGGGCCACAGTTTTGCTTTTGAGGCTCAAACTGTTCACCATCAGCTGAAAAAATAGAGAATATCTGATATAAATTGTCATAGTCTTTGTAGAAGGTGTCGTAACTTTGTTCAAAAGCCACACGAGAAAACAGCAAAATACTCATCGTCAATCCCAATCCAAGGGAAATGACTTTGATAATATTCGAACCGCGTCCACGTAATAAAGTCCTTATGACATAATAGATTTGTTTCATACTTTACTATTGTAATAATCGTAACTTACATTTCCTGTGCTGCAACACTTGCCACTATACTGCCATCGAACAAATGAATCGTACGATGGGCGAAAGAAGCATCGTGCTGAGAGTGTGTCACCATGATAATGGTAGTCCCTTCCCGGTTCAACTCTGTCAGCAGATTCATTACTTCTGTACCATTCTTAGAATCCAGATTACCGGTCGGCTCATCGGCAAGTATCAACTTAGGATTAGTAACCACAGCACGAGCAATGGCTACACGTTGCTGCTGACCACCGGAAAGCTGTTGCGGGAAGTGTTTTGCACGATGACTGATATTCATTCGTTTCAGTATATCTTCCACCATCCGGCGACGTTCAGAAGCTTTGGTTCCCAGATAAGTCAAAGGCAATTCCACATTTTCATACACATTCAGTTCGTCTATCAGATTGAAGCTTTGGAATACAAAACCCAGTTTACCTTTACGAACGCGTGTACGCTCTTTTTCTTTCAGATTCCCTACTTCCTGTCCCAGAAGTTTATATGAACCTTCCGTCGGATTATCTAGTAATCCCAGAATATTCAACAGGGTTGATTTTCCGCAACCTGACGGTCCCATAATAGCTGCAAACTCCCCCTCTTTCACTTTGAGATTCACGTGGTTCAACGCTACTGTTTCCACTTCCGATGTACGGAATACTTTGCTGATGTCATTAATTTCAATCATGATGTTTTTTAATTATATGTTATTAATTATCTCTTTATTATTCACTCTTAATACTCTTCACCGGATTTTCATCGGCTATTTGCCAGGAACGCCAAATAACACAACTGATAATAATACCCAATACTCCAAGTGCTATCAATATATAGTATATCAGCGGAAATGCTGCCGTGTCAATAAACTGCTCTCGCCACATATTACCTACATACCACGCTCCTATTATACCGATGATAACAGCAGGCATAGAAATCCTGAACACATCTTTAGAAAGAAGCATAAGGATAGATATCGCATCAGCCCCGTTCACTTTACGGATGGCAATTTCTTTGCTCCGGTGTTGCATTTCATCATTGATGTATCCTATCAATCCCATTAGGGTAATGAATAAAATGGTAATAGCTGCCAATATCGTAGCATTGCGGAAGTCCGTAACACTTCGCTTCTGGAAATCCACCTTATCCTTATATGAAGTGAAAATCAAGTCATTTTGTGGGAATACCTCACGTGAGTCTTCATTCAAACGGTGAAGGTTATCATCAAACGGTTCTTTCAGACGAAGCATCACTGTATAGTTAAAATGGGGAGTATAGGTAATAAACAGAGGTTGAGTTGCTACATAGGCAGGATCGGCAGTAGGAAAATCTTTCAATACACCTACAATAGTACCATATATTTCTTCCTGATTGCGTACTTGCCTGCCTATAGGGTTCTCCTCCCAACGCATCACTTCCAGAAATTTTTCATTCACCAACACCTCGTTAGCTTTAGTCAAGTTTCGGCCTTCTTTAAACTTCAATCCCAGGAAGGGGACATAGTCTTTATCTACCCTCAGCCAGCGCATACTGTAATCTTTTCCTGCATCTGTAGTCACGAACTCACCAGACAGCCCTCCCAGAATCATATCGCTGCCACTGGCTGCACTTTCCACATAAGGCAAATTTACTAATGTACTACGAGCATTTTCGCTGTTTGCAAACGATGTATAGGCAACAGCAATACCTGCCGGATCAAAACCTCTGTCGCGTGTAGTGACGTGACGACTTTGCAACAAAACCACCCCCAACAATCCAAAGATGAAAGCCACACCGCAAAATTGTACGAAAAGCAACGGATGCTTCCACCCTTTCTTGCCTTCAGTATACCGGCGGAAAACCTGCGTAACAGGAATACGTGAGAACACATGCCCCGGCAGTACGCCACCTACAACAAACAGAAAACCGATCACACAAAGTGATGCCCATATATTCTCCCAGCCAAAGAGTCCGGCAAGCGTAACGTTGAGCAAATCTTCTATCGGTTCTTGGAAGTTAACCAATAATAACGCCATGCATCCCAGTGAAACCAGCAGAATAATAGCTGTCTCCAGAATAAACATACTGAAAATAGTACTTCCATCCGCCCCATTGCATTTGTGCACGCCAATGGATTTAGCACGCCGACTCATGGATGAAATAGATATCAGGATATAATTCAGTGTCACTATAAAAAGAATAGTAGTGGCCAGTGTAAGCAGTATCCATACAATACGCATAGAACTGACTCCATCATCCATACGAAAATTTTTTACCGGAGTAAGCCCTATAGCAAGTTTAAAATCCGGATAATCGCCAAAGAAGCGTTTCACAAGTTCAGGTGAACGTGCAATAATCCGTTCGGCATCTTCAGCATGCCGCAAGCGCACAAAGGAAGTATAGCCGTCACCACCATCCCATCCCCAATATCCCCAGTCATGCTTAAAGGAACTGGCAAGGGAAATCACTATCTGCGTACCATATAGTGAAGAATTCTCAGGGAAATCTTCAAATACTCCTTTCACAGTCATAGGCAACTCCCTGTTCATTTTCAGCGTTTGTCCTATTGGATTCTGATCAGCAAACACTTCACGCACCATATCTCGACTGATAAAGATAACATCCGGATTAGTCAGTTCATTCGGATTGCCTGCCAGCAGGCGAATACCCAGGGTAGAGAAGAAACAAGAATCACCCGTCATTGCGTTACAGGCAAAGCGGCTGTCATCCTTATACCAACCGGTATTGGCAAACCATTGCTGGGTGACAGTGACACTTTCCACCTCTTCAGGAAAAGCGTCGGCAATAGCAGCAGCAACAGGACCATAAGTATTGTGTGACTCCGTAATCTTTTCATTCAGCGAATAGATGTTCTTTATTATATATAGCCGCTCGTAATCTTCATAGCATGTATCATAATTGAGTTCGAATGCCTGACGGGCAAAAATGAGAATACTGACCGTAACTCCCAAAGTGAGAGAGATAATCTTTATCAGATTGGAACTGCGACTATGCAGTAAAGTTTGAGTGACATAATAAAGTGACTTCATAGATCATGCAAGATTTTAATTATATGATATTCTCTCTATATAAATGCAGAAAGCGTGCCAAAACTTAAAAACCGTTTATTATCAAGAAATTAGCTTTCCAAATCCAATCATCAAGTGTCTAATAATTAGACAGCTCCGTCTAAAAAATAGACAACCACCCGAAAGCCGTTCAGCATAAAGAGAACAGAAAAAAAGAAGATGAGACAAGCATTTATCAAAAAGAAAACTCTATATTTGCAGCCAGTTTTCTCTATAATAGGTATTAATAACATTAATTTCATAACACATGAAGCTATCTAAACTTTTACTCTTACCGCTTATAGGCTTATGCGTGAGTGGCTGCGATATGATAGACTATCACCCCTACGACGTACGTATTAGCGGTCAGACAAATATTAACAACTATAATATCCAAAAGATAGAAGCTAATTGTAAGGATAAAACCACCCTTCGTTTTGCTACCATAAGTGATTCACAACGCTGGTATGATGAGACCTTAGACTTTGTTAATCACCTCAATAAGCGGAATGATATTGACTTCGTTGTTCACACCGGAGACTTCAGCGACTTCGGAGTCACCGATGAATTCCTGTGGCAACGAGACATCATGAATAAACTGAAAGTTCCTTATGTCGGTCTGCTTGGCAATCATGACTGCATCGGCACAGGCGAAGATACTTATCGTGCTATTTTTGGTGAACCTAATTTCTCTTTTATTGCCGGACGTATCAAGTTTGTCTGTCTGAATACCAATGCTATTGAGTATGACTATTCACGCCCTATTCCGGACTTTGATTTTATCTCCAGTCAGCTTGAAGAGCGCCGCGAGGAGTACGATCGTACTATATTCGCGATGCACATCCGCCCCTTCTGCTACGAATTCAACAACAACGTAGCTCATGTTTTTCAGTATGCCATCACACAATTTCCCAACTTACTATTCTGTACAGCGGGTCATGAACATCATTTATTTGAAGAAGATCTTTTCGAAGATGGTGTGATGTATTACATGAATGACTGCATGAAAAACCGCACCTACTATATATTCACTGTAACACCCGACGGATATGAGCGTGAAGTGGTCTATTTTTAAAATACTGTCGTGTTTCTTTCTCGTATGTTCACCCTCTGTCTGTGCCCAGGAAACAAAAGCAATTGCCATAGAGCCGCAACAGATATGCAGAGATACCGTTATCATTACTAAATATGACACTGTATGGATAGAGAAAGGAAAAACTAAAATAGACAGTGCCGACATTAGCAATAAGCATTACAGCCGCTACGATAAACGAATCCATCGTTACCGGAAACATTGGGAAAGCCTGATTCCCACGCATACAAAACTGCAATTTGCCGGTAATATGGGATTATTGTCTTTAGGTACAGGATGGGATTACGGAAAACGTAACCAATGGGAAACAGATATATTTCTCGGTTTCCTACCCAAATATCATTCCAAGCGTACCAAAATCACTATGACTCTAAAGCAAAATTACATGCCTTGGAGTATTGATTTAGGAAAGGAATTTTCTATAGAACCACTTGCCTGTGGAATGTATTTCAATACAGTATTTGGTGACGAGTTCTGGACCAATGAACCCGAGCGATACCCCAAAGGATATTATGGTTTTTCGTCCAGGATACGTATCCATATTTTCCTTGGGCAACGGCTGACGTACAATATTCCTCCACGTTGGCGCTTGGGAGCAAGAGCCGTCACTTTTTACTATGAGATCAGTACCTGCGACCTGTATGTAGTAAGTGCATTTGTCAATAAATACCTGAAACCTAAAGATTACCTCAGTTTGTCATTCGGCCTGAAAACACAGTTGTTCTAAACTCAAAAGGGCTGCATCCTCCTATACGGAAGTGCAGCCCTCTCCTATAATCTTACTGAAATTCTATTAATAAGAACGAGCAAACAAAGCGCGGCAAGCCGATGGTTTACCGGTCACCATACAGATACCCGGTTCTTTATCATCATCCAGGAAAGTTTCGAAAGGAATACAGCGGATAGTAGCCTTTGTATCTTCCTTGATCTTCTCCTCAGTTTCAGTAGTACCATCCCAGTGGGCAAGGATAAAGCCACCTTCTTCAATCTTTTCCTTGAATTCGTCGTAACTATCTACTTTCGTGATGTGAGAGTTACGATAGTTGAGAGCCTTCTGGTAAATATTTGCTTGAATTTCTTCCAACAGATCTTTTACGTATTCCTCGATACCATCACAAGAACGGGTTTCTTTTTCCAGCGTATCGCGACGCATTACTTCCATTGTATTGTTTTCCAGATCACGCCCCCCCATCACAAGTCGTACAGGTACACCTTTCAATTCATAGTCTGCAAACTTGAAACCTGGACGTTTGTTATCGGCATTATCATATTTCACCGAAACACCCATAGATTTCAGTTTAGCGACGATACCAGCTACCTTCTCATCAATCTTCTGCAGCATCTCGGCATTCTTATAGATAGGCACGATAACCACCTGTATCGGAGCCAGATGAGGAGGCAGTACAAGTCCGTTATCATCAGAGTGAGTCATGATCAGTGCTCCCATCAAACGGGTAGATACCCCCCATGAAGTAGCCCAAACATATTCCATTTTATTTTCCTTGTTCACGAACTGCACGTCGAATGCCTTGGCAAAATTCTGTCCGAGGAAGTGAGACGTACCACTTTGCAGAGCTTTTCCGTCCTGCATCATAGCTTCAATAGTATAAGTATCCAGCGCACCGGCAAAACGTTCATTGGCAGATTTCACACCTTTCACAACAGGAACAGCCATATACTTCTCAGCAAATTCAGCATATACGTTCAGCATACGCACTGCTTCTTCTTCAGCTTCTTCGCGAGTGGCGTGAGCTGTATGTCCCTCCTGCCACAGGAATTCTGCAGTACGCAGGAAGAGGCGGGTACGCATTTCCCAACGCATCACGTTCGCCCATTGATTACACAAAATAGGCAGATCGCGGTAAGAATTAATCCAGTTCTTATAAGTATTCCAGATGATGGTTTCAGAAGTAGGGCGAATAATCAGTTCTTCTTCCAGTTTAGCTTCCGGGTCTACAATTACTCCGCTACCGTCAGGAGCATTTTTCAGACGATGGTGTGTTACTACTGCACACTCCTTTGCAAAACCTTCCACATGTTCCGCTTCACGGCTGAGGAAAGACTTCGGAATCAGCAAAGGAAAATAGGCATTCACGTGTCCCGTTTCCTTAAACATATCGTCCAGCTGACGCTGCATTTTCTCCCAGATAGCGTATCCGTAAGGTTTGATCACCATACAGCCACGCACAGCCGATTGTTCTGCCAGATCGGCCTTCACCACCAACTCATTATACCACTGCGAATAATTCTCGCTGCGTTTGGTCAGGTCTTTTAATTCTACTGCCATTTTATTTCGTTTTTTAAAGTTTTTCGGATGTGTCTATTAAACAGTCGGCAAAAGTACAAAAAATTGCGTGAATAGTGCGTTTGATAAACGTACTATTTTAAAAAAGCCGCTATCCGAATGATTTCGGGATAGCGGCTCTGATAGTATCCATTGATTTCTGCTTTTTTATTTTTCACTCCTGCTATTAGAAATATGCAAGCAGAAGAATTTCTTCATAAACCATATATAAATAACACTAAGCAATAAAATAGTACACGATAAATATATATAGCCATGATTCAAGAAGTACATATATCCCATTATCACAATCACTTGTACAGCCATATAAATCCCTGAAACCACTACGTGCGGCATCTTCAATTCATTTGCCATCAACTGATACATGTGCTTCCGATGGGGTAAACCGATATTCTCATGAAGCATCAGACGGTGAATGATGGTCAAGACACTGTCAACGCCATAGACAGACAACAGGATAATCCAACTAAAATCACCGGTCTGAATTATAAGCTTCCCTATCAGGAAAAGAAGAATGAAAGCAATACTCACAGAACCTACATCACCGGCAAAGCATTTCGCCTTCTTACGGAAGTTGAAGAAACAAAACACTAATACCCCACAAAGAACTGTATAAATGAAAACAGGCTCAACAAAAGGAACGATTGAAGCATTGATGTAAGCTAACCCTCCCAAAACCACCAATGAATAACCGCCTGTAATCCCATTGATGCCATCCATAAAGTTATAAGCATTGATGATGCCGGTACAAACTATTAAAGCAATGATTATCCACCACCAAGAAAGAGAAAACAGTCCCCACTGATAGAACAGCAAAGCCATTGCCGAGAAATGAAATACCAGCCTCAATCCTTGAGAAGTAGAACGGATATCATCTACAAAACTGATAAACGTTATCAGAGTCAACGCCAGCATAAACCACGGGTATTCCCATTCATTACTCACAAAATAAGCCAAAACACCAAAGTAGAAAATAATCCCCCCACCCCTTAGCGTGATGCGCGAATGAGAACTCCTCTCATTGGGCTTATCAATGATGTTGCACTTATCGGCTATCTTAAAATAAAAAAGTTCTGCTGTAAAAAGCAGAACCAATATAATCAGGTAATACATAACCGCACTTTCCCTTTAACTTTTAATTATTCATTTGAAAACGATTTTACCGTTTTCACTATCCCATCAACAGCACGAACAGGCATTTTCTCAATGCCAAGCGCAGCTTTAATCTTCTCATTGCTCACTACATAATTCTCTGTCAACTTCCGCAAACGTTCTGCATTCAGCGGCAAATGAAACAGTGTTCCCACACCTGCACAAGCTTCCATCATCTTCCGGTTCATTCTCCAGATATGAGCTTTCTTACCCATCGCCTCACACATCAAATTAATCAGCTCATTCGTAGACAAAGCTTCATCATCTCCCATGTGATAAATACCACTTTCAACATTTTCCGTCAACAAACCTTCCACCACATAGCAAAGATTATCTACAGAAGTAAATGATCTTCTATTCTCAAAATCACCCAAAGGCCAAGGAATACCTTTTTTAACAATATTATAAAGCAGATTCAAATTTCCTTTATTACCCGGGCCATGAATCATGCAGGGCCTCAATATATATACCTGTTTCCCATCATGGCACAACTTTAATTCTTCATTTTTATTATTTAATTTGTCGAGAATGTAATTCTCAGCTGCTATCTTACTCTCTCCATAAGGTCCTACCGGTGTAGGTATCACATCCTCCCTCAAAGCATCTCCTACTACACTATCGGCAGCCGCCTTCACGGAACTGAAGAATATGAACTTCTTCGATGTAGATTCCAGAAAGAAATCAAAAACCTTTTGTGTCAACCCTGTATTGATATCAAAATACATCTGTGCAGTAGATTGATTCTTCGTATCATGCGCCTTACCTGCCAAATGTATGATAGCATCAAATTTTGGCAATCGCTGCATCGGAAAAGAAGTCGGTTCAATATCACACCAAGAGAAAGTATTTATCACCCCCTCTTTTTCAGGTGCAACAATATCCAAACCATAAAGGTTATGACGCTCCTTTAAGGCAACAACAAGATTGGAACCCACGAAGCCATGGATTCCGGTAATAAGTATGTTCATCAGAAAATATTATTTATAGTTTTCTATAAATTTGTAATAATCCTCACTAATTTCCACTTCAAATGATACTCTTTATTCAGAAAATTGCTCTTAAAAGAAACCATACTAAATATTCCCTATCCATATTTTCTATTACGTGGATTAATATGATTCATCAAATACTGAAAATATACATTTATTGGATATGGCAGCAAAGAACGAATAAAAGGTACACAAACCCCAATATGAGCCATTATTGGTAAATGAAGATACCGACATCCACGTAATCCAACTTTCATTCTATACCAACCTACTTTTATATTATTTTTCTTTACGCTATCCGAGAAAAAACGATAATACAATAAAGATTCTGGAATGTTGGCAAAGCGTAATCCTTTTGCTGCACATCTGAACCATAAATCATAATCATCTTGCCGAGGTCCTGCATCTGAATTATAGCCACCAATAGATAATATTTTATCCTTTCGAAACATTACAGTAGGGTGATTCATAGGACAAGTCCAGATAAGTCGTATTATATCTTTATGCACAACAGGTACACTAATAATATCATTCAAATCATACCCTGTTTCATCAATTTTAGAAGCAAACGTCCCGACGATATCAACTTCTGGATGTAATTGAAAGTATTTTATTTGTTTCTCAAATCTCGTTGGAAAACAAATATCATCTGTATCCATTCGGGCAACAATATCATTAGTACAATATTTCAAGCCAATATTAAGAGCATTACTAAGTCCTTGGTTTTTCTCAATCTTTACAATTTTCAAATGAGGGAAAGCAGATATTACACTTTCCAATTCCTCACCAATCGGACCATCTTCTACCAAAACAACTTCATCAGGACACAATGTCTGTTCATAGACACTATCTAATGCAGATTTAAGATATTCCGGCTTTTCTTTTGCGTATACCGAAATTAAAACTGTAACTTGCATACTAAAAAATCAGAATAGGAGTTAAAGAAAATGGAGAGCATTCAAATAGATACTTATATACCTATTATACATTACAGCAGGAGAATAGTCTGCTAAATACCTTTTATTCATATTGATACCGAATTGTTTTCCGTCAATAGCTCTCAATACGGCTTGTACAATAGTATCAGGATTTATCAGATTGAAAAAAGAAACCTCATTAGGAGAAAAAGCTTCTCTTATAATAGGTATATCCGATACGACAGAAGTCCTCTTATATACGGCAGCTTCCAATAAAGCCAATGGAAATCCTTCACTATGGCTTGGCATAGCAAAAATATCATAATATTCTAAATACCTATACGCATCTTGTTTATAGCCAACAAAACGACATCTATCTACAACCCCACAATTGCATGCCAATTTCTCTAAAGATTCACGTGCGGGTCCATCCCCTACAATATACACTTTACAAGCAGGCAGTTTATTTAACGCCTTTATCAAAATATCAAGGCCTTTTCTTTCTGTAAGCACGGCATTGACACCAATCAAAACATTGTCCTCCTTAAAATCTAAAATTTGTCGTATTTCCTCTTGATTCAATTTATTCTCGATATTCGGATTGCGGGTATTATAAGCAAATGTCAATTTATCCGATTTAATCCATTTACTATAATACTGCACAGCATCTTTACTCAAAACAACAATTTTATCATGTCTATTAAGACACCGAATCCATATCTTCCCAAAAACGCATGCTACAATCGAATTATATTGATACTTTAAATCCTGAAACATATAATTATGCAAAGTAGATATATAACATGTTTTTCCCAACTTTTTCCGATGCATATATACATATATATCAGGTCGAATGCCGTGACTATGCACTACATCAAAAGAGCTAAAATCTATAATTGAGCCTTTTATTCTCTGTGTAGGACAACTAAAATTCAATTGTTTTATTTCATCAAAATACAAGACAATGCATTCATGATTATGTTGTACCATCTGTTCCACCAACTCTTTAACAACTATCACAGGTCCTTTATTGGCCAACGAAGGAACGATATAAGCAATTTTCATATTAGTATTTTTTAAATTCTCCGTCCGAATCTAAATTTTTACGAATCCAATTTATATCATAGTTATTACACAAAATTGCAGGCATTGACGAATACATTAGTTTATATGTCCTACCATAAAACAAAGGCTCTCTATACCCATATAAGTATGCAATATTAGATATTAAATAGCATAATAATAGCAACTGACACATATTCTTTTTTAATCTTGTATTGCGGTATAAATACAGAAAACAGAACAAGAAAAACTGCATTGCAACCAGAGTTACGCGATCATATAAAACCATAACCGGGAAACTCACTCCTATTAGTACCACAAATGCCAAATAAATATTATCTATTTTAGGATTATCCTCCCTTCTATAAAAGAGCAGAAAAGGGATTAAAGGGGTTCTTTCTATAATATTTGCAAGAAGTCCCATAAATGATCTACTATCAGTAAATCCTTCGTTACCTTTTATATATACGTTAACTATTATCTTAACACTGCCTTCCAATGGCAAAATATCTATTATGCTTAACAAAAGATTCATGCCTATTACAGCAAATATAGCGGAAAACAAAAAAGCGAATATTGGATTTATCCTGAAAGATCGGAGATAATATAATAAAAGAGCAACAAAAACTATTGGTAGAATGCCAAAATGAGAAATAGCAGCCAATACCATCCAAATCCACCAATTATATTTTCGAATAAAAAACATCCGATACAAAGCCATTAATAAAAAACTAGCAGCTAACGTATAACGAAGCCCATTTACAATCCAGATGAAAGGCACTGAAAGAAATACACATAAAAAAGATATAAAATAAATTTTCTGATTTTCTGATAGTTCTCTATTTTTAGACACTATATTCCTGAAAAGATAAAAACTAATCTGATAAGACGTAAAGGCAAAAAGAAAGCGAATTAATTCAAAATTTATGTTCAAATCAGAAAAAGTATTACTAATTGTATGTAATAGAAAGTCAAGCCCATTGGAAGTAACAATCTCAAAAGTTGAATACTCATGAGAGAAATTAAAATAATTTAAATTATGTCTATATAAATCAGCAAATGGAGGAAATAAAATAGCGCATAACCCCATAAAAACAGACAATAAGACAAAAGCATATTTCTTTCTATTATAGATTTCACATAGAATAGGAAGTAGCGCTCCTAATGGATATATAAATAAAAGAGCGCATACAAAAAAAGAAACAGGAACGCGTTTTATTAGCCCTCTAATTTCTAACATTTTTCAAGAAATTTACAATATTGAATATCATATTACCAATAAAACGCATCTTATAAGAAATGAACCATAAAGCACATTTGTAATGTAGAGGCAAAACAGAATTAGTAAATATAAGATTATTTGCTTCGGGATAAAATAAAGAATATTTTCTCTGTAATGCTCCCCGGGTATTTATGACAAGTTCCTTTTTCATATTAAGTTTATAACTGATTATTTCATTTTTGCATAACAATCCCAATTGGTTTTCATCTAAAAAAGACAAAATATGATGAATAGATTCTTCTACATTTAAAGCTTTCTCTACAGAAAACAATTTTGTATAAGATGAAGTATTGAATTGTACATAATGCAAAAATGCTTTGGGAAGATAAGCCACACAATTTGCATAATAAAACAACTTTATACAAACAGTAAAATCTTCCATGTAATTTACACCATCCAGAAAATTCAATTGATGTTCTTCGTATAGTTTTCGACTTACAAGTTTATTGCATAATGAGCCGTGCAATTCCCCTTTTAATAGCATTTTCACACAATCTAAACTATTCGAATTGGCTGGTTGCTTTATATACAATTCTTTTTTCTCATAATTCACATAATAATCACATACAACAATATCTGCCCCACTTCTTTTTATTTCATTATACATATCCTCCAGCATATCAGGTTCAACCCAGTCATCACTATCAAAATGTGTAATATAGTCACCAGTAGAATTCATTAAACCTATTTGTCTAACTGCTGCAACCCCTAAATTTTTTTCATTATTTATTAACTTAATATTTAAATGAGCGTATTGTACGACCAGCTTTTCAATCTTCAGTCTTGAATCATCAGTAGAACAATCATTTACGACTATATATTCAACATTCTCCGTTTTAGTTTGAGAAAACATTGACAGCAAGGCACAGTCTATAAATTTTCCCACATTATAGACAGGTATTATTACAGATATATCCATTTCCTAGATTTCAAAAAACATTTACTATCCTATTGAAACATGAATTTTCAAGAAAATAGTTAGCATGTAATAAGGACTATTAAGTAATACATATTCAATATATGATTTTATCCCACGAGGAATATCCAAGTCCATTTTTTTAGCTAATACTTTACATTTTATTATCAACTTTTTTTGTTCTTGAGCGTTCAATTTCTTATTTTTAACAACATGGTATACAAATCCATATAAAACAGAAATAAAATAATTATTAACGACACGTCTGTTATTTAAAATAATTTTATTCTCTTTTATTAGATTATAATTCTGTAAAATAACAGATAAATAATCCAGATAATTTCGATATTTCTTATTTCCTGTAATTGAACATTCATTAATATAATAGCTATATACTTTTTCCGATATTATTACCATTGTAGAAGCAAATACTGCTAGGCGAAAAGAAAAAAGTTCATCTTCATGTAAAAGTCCTTCCCCAAACCACATGTTCTTTTCAATAAAAAAAGAACGGCTTATCATTTTTCCACATGCCATTACATACCACTGGCAATCTAAATAACTAATCAGTATATCTTCTTTTGAGTTATATACTTTTTCTTGCAATGTAGGAACTTTAAAGGAAGTAGTATTGCCTATTAGATCAAAACCACCAACCAAAAAATCAACATTCCCATATTTTTGAAGATATACTTCGAAAATACTCACAACATCAGCAGAATATAATTTATCATCGCTGTCCAAAAAAAACAAATAATCTCCTGTAGCAGCTTTCACTCCACTATTACGTGCTGCCGACAATCCTCTATTTAATTCGTGAGTAATTATCTTAAATCTAATTGAGCCTGTATAATTCTTTAAAATAGATTCAACAATATCCATTGATTTATCAGGAGTCGCATCATTCACAATGATACATTCTATATTTTCATAAGTCTGATTACAAACAGATAACAAACAACCCTCTATCCAATTTTCAACTTTATAAACCGGAATTATAATAGAAACCAATACTTGTTTTTTCATTTCACTACAGATTTATATCCTCCACAGATACACAACAATAATATTTTTATCATACTTTTTAATGATAAGGAATGATATGAAATACCAAACAACGGAAACGATTTCCAAAAGTTTATAAGTAAATCATCTCTTTTTAAACATAACCTCCAATAATAAGTAGATATAAAAAAATAAGTCAGCGTCCAATGCACTTGTTTCAGAACAAGCAATTTTTTAATCATTAGTTCGTCATTTTTTTCTTTTTGCAGAAGAGTAGTCATTATAGAATCAGAATTCGCATCGTTATAGTGATACATCCCCACTGACGAAGAAATATAATAACTACTCACATTGCAATATACAGCCAACAAAAATATAACATCCTCACCAACAGAAATTTCTAAAGGAAACCTGACATCACCAATCACCTCTTTTTTATATAATTTGCCCCAAATTTCATACGTAAAATTATCACAAATAAAATGAATGAGATGCCGTTTCTTTGTGCAGTAAATATCCTCTTCATAATATTTCAAATTACTTCCTCCATCCCTCGGTATCTGTACAATATCATTCGCCTTACTATGAATACATACTTCAAAAGTATCTTCATCTATCCAATCGTCACTATCACAGAAGAAAATTAAATCCCCACTCGCATTATCAAGTCCACAGTTACGAGCGGAACTTACTCCACCGTTTTTTTTATGAAACACCCTAACCCTATTATCAATAGAAGCATAATCATCACATATTATGCCTGAATTATCCGGACTTCCATCATCAATCAAAAGCAACTCTATATTATGATAAGATTGTCCTAGAATACTTTCAACACATCGAGATAAGAATCCTTCTGCCTTATACACAGGAACTATAACGGATATCTTTGGATTATACATACAATGCTTTAATTAACAAGTTCATAGAATATTCTTTCTGTCGATGGAGTATAGCATTCACATTACCCCAATCAATATTATCCATAATACTGTCATAATATTCATCTAAAGAATAAATCAATTGCTTTTCCAAACCAAACAATTTTAAAAGGGAAAGAAATCTCGCCTGTCCCCTCTCCTTATTAACATAAACAACGAACGGTCTATTGAAAAGAATAGAGAATACGCATGCATGAAAAGAATCTGTCACAACAAATTCCGCATCATAAAAGCCTCGAATAAACTGTTCTACCGGTGGTTGTATACATTCTTCAGACAAATTTTCTGCCCATTCTGCTTTTGAATTTACTGCAAAAGGTTGTAGAGAATGCTGGAATGCTATTTTATCCACTAGCTGCTGTTTCTCATCTGTGTTATCTAAAATATGACACAACAAATTTCCTGGACTTTTAAGGATCTTAATATCATTAAAGAAAGTAACGTAATCCTCCAATTCTAGTAACATCGTAGGATCCAACACTTGACAAGCATTAATTCCCAGAAATTGAGAACAAAATTCCACACCAGAATCTTCACGAACTGTAACAGTATCAAAATGTTTCAGTAAAGCAGCACAAATCTGCGTTTGGCTAATAGTATATTCCCAATCATCCGTCCCAAAAGATGCAGCATACGATATCTTTTTTATATTCCATCCAACAGCAAAATCCAAGAAAGCATGTGCAATTTCCGGATAGTATAAAGGACGCCAAATTTGGTCACTGCCAACAATAATAGCATCAAAATCAGTAGCCTGCAATTTCTTTAAATCACGCACAAAAAACGAATTGATATACTTTTTTGTAAAAGGTCGTATATGCTGCCAAGCAATTTTACGAATTTGCTTTTTATGCAATTCATAAAACACATCGATTTTTTCTCTTTTAATTACCTTTTTAAACAAACGGTAAGCATAGACCAAAGGCATTTGATAACAGGGATGTCTATTAAGTTTTTCTTCAATAATCCATACTTGATGCCCCATTCTTTCCAATACAGTTTGTAAAGCATAAGCTTGAAGAATACCACCATAATTTACATGGAGCGGGAGAGTTAATATGCCTATTTTCATTTATTAACCTTTATTTTACTAGAATTTAGACTAATGTCAATGCAGAAAAAACTAAAGTTCTCTTTCCACATCATAACGCCCTATATCTTAACAATATTTCCTAACAATCGATATTACAGATTTTGGAACAACTTTTTTAATAGCCTGCTTGAGTGAAGAATTTAAATTATCAATCAATGTATTCATCAATCTAAGAGCATTACTTTCGTCTTCACTATTAGTAAAAACCTCAAATAATATTGGTTTATCTGTAATTGATGGGATTAGAAACCTATCTATGTTATCTAAATATTCTTCTTTAGTGGATGCTTGCAAATATTCATAACCCAGATCTTCGGCATAATGGCGAATTAATACATGAGATTTATTACCATAATGACCAGCAGCAGCCATAAAACGATCCGCTTCATCTCCAAATCGGGCAGCAAGGTGATTGTAATTACGGAATTCAGTACCTTTGCCATTATTAACCAGCAAAATACGAATGTTGTTACTTATATGACGATTGCCAACTACATTTAAGTCATAAAAAAAAGCCAAGTCCCCAATAACGAGGTAATGAAGTTTATTCTGATATGCTATCGCACCACCAATCATAGAGGACATACAGCCATCAATACCAAATCCTCCTGTATTTACAAAACTGCGACTTTGCACCGATTCCGGTAATTCAAACATTCCCCACGCACGTAAAGAGTTTAATATACTTAAATGGAAATAACAACCTTCCGGCAAACGGTGAACAGTTTGCCGAGCAATCCATAAATTAGAGAAAGGAAGCTCACCTATGGCTGAATGAAGCTTTTCATAATCCGAATGACACGACATAAGCCACATTTCTCCCTCCTTTTGCTGCAAACTACGATTGCCAGCCACTTCGGCATAATGGCTGAAGAACAATTCTTCGGGCATTTCAAAGACATTACAGAGCTTACGGTACAAATCACGAAGTTCACCATCTTCATTTACTCTCCACACTTCCTTTGTATTTCCTACAGCCTCATTTCCATAACCTGTCACCTCACCAATATGTATCAGCACATCATTTCTATAAGAATCTTTTTTAAATGCTTCTTGCTGATTAACAATCGAATTGTAAACACGATACTTACCTACATAATTGCTAGCATGCTCACAAAACACAACAGCTCCATAAGCAGCACAAAAACGATTCACTGCATTCGTAAGAGCTACAGACCAAGGTAAATGGTTGCCAACTACGATAGCAATACGCCCTTCAGGCAAAACAGGCAACTCATCATACGGCATATAACGATGAATACAGCGAGCTACTGGTAACTCTTTTACTGAAAAGTCCGGATTATAGTTAGTTGAAAGATTTATGTGGACAGGACCGCCACCACGATGCCTAAGAGCGAGTACAGCTCTATTCAACCGGATAGTCGCATCCCAAATGTCATTTTCGTCACGAGGCACAGCTACGTGTTCACTATGTACACAAATATCCCTCTGTTGTTGCGAACGATCCATCATCTGTGGTATCATATGCCCGATACGATTCTCATTCTGAGTAGAGGTAACCGCAAGTATAGGCAGTTTACGATAATATGCTTCTGTCAGACCAGAAATATAATTACGTGAGGCTGTAGCACCTGTACAGGACAATACTATAACCTCTCCTGTCTCTTCTGCCATACCTACAGCAAGATAGGCGGCGGAACGTTCATCAACAGATGAAAAAACCTGAAAAAAAGGATCATTCATCACACTGGCTACAAATGTAATATTTGTTGTACCCGGAGAAGCTATCACCTTACGAATACCATGCTGCTTTAGTAAAGATATTAAAATTTGCTGTCCACGCTCTACGGTGTAATACTTTGCTTCCATATTAATATAATTTCTTAATAGGATAAATGAATCGGAAAATTATATATTTTACCCATGTCTTTAAATGAGGAAAATCTGAAGGATAGGCTAATTCACCAGTCAATCTATCTTTTAATGCTTCACGACGTACATTAATACTAATAAATTCAGGATGCTTGATAAATTCACGCAAACAAAATGCGAGTCCATCCTTAGTTGGCAAAAACTTGCTCACATCAATAAAAGCCGCAATTTTATTATTATCAAAACAGCGATTATAATAACGATCTACTCGTACTTGCCATTGCGATACTTTGTCATGCAGATTAATACATTTATCAGTATAATACACTTTTGGACAATATCCCATCGTTTCTTCTAACACAGACAAATAGGTATTCAGTAACTCACTCCACTTATACGACTCGGATGCAGTAATATGAAAGCTCTCACCCAACGCCTCCTTTTTTCCAATAATAGCGGCAATACCTTCTGACACATTCAATCCATAAGTTAGTGTAGTATATTTATCAACAATATCTTTTGAAAAGACAATAGTACGACCATGCAAAGCTCTCCACAACCAGGCTTCTTTTTCCATTACACCCAATTGAAGACGCATTTCGCTGAACGTGATATAAGGACGAATAATTGTATAATTGTTCCGTCCAGACAGATACAAAAGATTTTCCTGACGGGCCTTAGCCAAAGCATATTCATCTGTTTTCAAGTATTCTGTAATTGTACAATTCTCCAATAAACGAGGAGAATCCTCAGAAATCAATGGAGAATCTGCATATATACGTGAAGAACTTAAATAAATATATTGTTTGCAAGCATCAAGCATCTTGATATAGCGTAGCTTAAACTCCTCTGTATTATAAACCATAAAGTCTACAATCACATCAAAGCATAAACTAAACAACGATTCAACAAAATCAAGCTCATGTGCATTACCTTGTATATACATTATATTTGGCTCACTCTTATGTATTTTCCTTGAAGTAACAGTTATATCCCACCCTTTTAGAGCCAATATATGGGCTAAATGTTCACCCATTGCACCAGTACCTCCCAGTAATAATATTTTCATAAAGCAGTATTAAATCGTTATATGCAGTTTATTCACCATAATGTTTTTTACTTTTGACATAAAGAAAGCTCGTTCATATTTATCAAATCCAATAAAATAAAAACAAACTATAGACCAACAGGAACTTAACAAACCAACCAACACTAAACGAATAAACGAGGGAGTCATTAGATATACAAGTATTCCTGGTAATATGAAACAGAGTACAGAACAAATACCCATCCTGCCGAAAACTGAAGTCACAAAATAACGTATAGGAAAATTCATCAACCTTTTTAAGGTAGAAAGCCGAATGAAATTCATAGAAAAATATAATATTGTATAGATAATATAGGTGATATAGGCAGGGCATCCTAACTCATAAGCAATCCACGTTAAAGGAAACACAAGACAACCTACAGAAGTTATCACCACTTGATATCTACGAATCTTCCCCGTGGCCTGAATAGTCGTATAAAGTGAATTTCCTATTACTGTAGCCAAGGAAGAGAACACTACTAATCTCACAAATATGACAGTATCTTTAGGGACTTCCTTCAACCAAATTCCTAAAATAGTTTCTGCTTCCAATACAATGGGAACAATAAAGAAGTACATAATAAAAAATGAAAATTTAGTACCTCTGCATACTAATTTAAATAAATAATTATACTCTTTACTCGCATAAGATTTAGTGATTTGCGGATTCAGTGCCGTCATAAAGTTATTTACAAATTGATTTATCGCACTATCTACCTGCACCGCAATAGCCCTTGCTGTATTAGTAGTTACACCAAAGAAAATATTGATAAGCATATTTACTCCTTGAGTATTCAGTATATAGGCCGTATTTCCGAACATATTCCATCCGGCAAAACCACCCATTTCTTTAAATAGAGATTTATCTAAAATAAAGCGATATTTTGCTTCTTCAAAATGCCGACTACAATATGTACTGTAAATTGCAAATAATAAAAGTGATACTAAAAATACAAGAATGGCATAAACCATCAATTTATCGGAATCTGACATATAAATAAGATAAGCAACTAACAGCTTCAATGCAACTTCCAATATACTAATATACGCAAAAACTGTCATTCTCTCATGAGCTATAATCGTAGCATTATAGGGAATGTTAATGAAGTTCACCACAAAAGTAGCTATAGAACATTGGAGGACAAAATTAGCTGCCGGCATTCGATCGATAGGAATATTCATTTTCTCATTCAAAAACCATACACCTATTATCTCACATGCCACTAATACAACTAATGACATTATTATCTGTATATTGACCGATGTACTGAATATAGTTTTGAGTCTTTCTATATTTTTTGTACCTAATTCATAGGTAATAAAACGGGATATAGCTCCAGACAAAGAACCAGATAAAACAGAAAACATAAAGACTAATCCACCTACCACATTATAAATACCATAGTTTGCTTCACCTAATGCATCAAGTACCACACGACTGGTAAAAAGTGACACGACCATGATAATAATCATGCGAAAGTAAAGGAATAATGTATTTTTTGCTATTCTTTTGTTATTAGATGATGTATCGATCATAAAACAAAATTCCGTAAGTACCCAATAAGAACATTATGACACCTCCGCCACCCATCTTTACAACTTTTACACGTATACGAGAAATTAACATTCATATACAAATACCCTGTATACCTATTACCTACATCCCCTATCCGGAAAGTCAGAAAGCCAGGTGTCAAAGGTGTCCACATACCCATTACTGAGTCTACTCCATCAAACGCTGACGGTCGGCCTCCAAACACCTGCGCAGTTCAGCAAAAACAGCGGCACACTCTTCTGGCCTGTCCTTCAGGACCTCCAGATAGATGCGGAAGACATCGTAATATTGATGCAAGTTTATACTTTCGCCCTTTTTACTTTCATGTAAGTTTTGGAGCTCATCGAAGCCGAATGACAAATATCCGAAATGGATAAATGCTTGTTGCCGACAAAAACCGTTTTCTGGAGTGTCGCCAGAAAATCACCCAATTCCAGATTGGGAACAGAACTTCTTCTCTGAGTCATTTTTAGTTGTTTGAATAATTAATTAATGGCCGTATCCTAACATACAGCTGTGTATAAAAATGTTATAATTGTTAAAATCATTAGCATTCGTTCCCATATATGGAAAATGTATCTTGATCTATATCCGCTTTTTAACACGAACTTCGCGGCCGTTATTAAAAAAAAACAAATTATGACAGAAATCAAAATCAGCCTGTTCAAAGGCTATTCGGACATGCAACCGACAGAAAATACTCTGCAGGAAGTTGTCAATCTCATCAAAAATGACGCACTGGTACGCGACCGCACCGAAAAGCACCGCTATTACACTGCACAAAAACAAAAGGCGGCCGCCGCACAAGAAAAATCGTCCTGTCCATGTTTTGCCGTAGCCGTCCGCTTCAAGGGCGGCAAACGAAAGGAAAACATCTGCGGATGGACCCGGCTTGGGTTAGCAGACATTGACCATGTTCCCGACGACAGGCTACAAGAACTGTTGAAACGCATCCGGGAAGATACGCACACGCTCCTCGCCTACACCACCATCAGTGGCACCGGTATCCGCATTCTTTTCCTGACAGACTGCATAACGGAGGATCATGAAAAGAATCTGAAGCTTTATCCCAGAGCCTTTGAGCAAACCAACAATCACTACGCCCGGCTGCTGGACTGCGAATGTGACATGAAATGCAAAAATGTCACCCGACTGAGCGGCCTGGCCCACGATCCCGATGTATTCTTCAATCCCGAAGCCCGGCCTTTCCACATCGAACTGAAGAACAGCAAGAAGGAGAACGCCATTTCCGCCGGAAAGTCCGGCCGGAACAAACATCTGGAAAAAGCCGTAAAAGCATCCATTCAGGAACTGGAGGCCGAGGGGATATGCTACGAAGAGCATCACCACAACGAGTATATCATGCGCATGGGCTATCTGCTCAACTCCTACGGCATAGCCCAAAAGATTGCCACTGAATGGGCACTCACCCGATTTGCCGGTTATGACGGAGACATCGCAGGCATCTTCAGTTCGTGCTACCAGAACACCGGTGAGCACGGTACGCGACCACTATGCAACAGCCCCAAAACAATCTCAGGCAATGAAAACTTTGCCAGCGTGGAAGAAATCGAGACTTTCCTCGGAACACAAGCATTGTTCAGGCACAACGTCATCACCGGAAAATGTGAAGCGGCAAAGCCCGGCAGTCACCATACAAGCGAATATGCCGAAATGGACGACCGCTTCGTCAACTCCCTGTGGAGCCGCATGTGCAAAGAGGTGAAACCGGTTCGCATCAACGATATCCGCAACATACTGGCTTCGGAATATGTGCCCCTGTATAACCCCTTCACCGAATATTTCAAGAGCCTGCACCCTTGGGACGGTGTGACCGACTACATCGGCGAACTGGCAACCACCGTACATGTACGGGGAGATCAGGCGACCTTCACGGAATACTTCCGGAAGTGGCTTATCGGAACCGTGGTCTCCCTGCTCGACGAGCATGTGGTGAACCACGAGATACTGATACTCATCGGTCCGCAAGGCTGCTTCAAGACCACTTGGTTCAACAAACTGCTGCCACCGGCATTGCAACGTTATTTCTACACTAAAACAGATAATAACCGAATCACCAAGGACGACAAGTTCACTCTCACGGAATTCGCCCTCCTTTGTATGGAGGAAATCGACGAACTGAACACTTCCGCCCTAAACCAGATCAAGGCCATGACCACCACACCGGTAGTGAACGAACGCATGGCATACGCTCATTACAAAGAAAGACGTCCGCACATCGCCAGTCTCTGCGGAACCACCAATAATGAGCAATTCCTGACCGATCCGAGCGGAAGCCGCCGCTGGCTTCCATTCAATGTGGTATCCATTGACGACCCCTACACGCACACCCCAAACTACGAGGGTGTATATGCACAGGCATACGCGCTTTGGAAAAGCGGGTTCCGGTATTGGTTCAACGAAAAAGAGGTCAAGGCCGTCAACCAACGTAACACCCACTTCGAAGTCCCCAATCTGGAAAAGGAACTGATCCTTACCCATTACCGCCGTCCCATACCGGGCGAAGAATGTATTTTTGTCACCACGGCCCATATCCTGAACCGGATCAGCGGTTCCATCAAACAGCCACTCAGCCCCACCAAAATAGGCATCATAATGAAGCAGGCAGGCTTCGAGCTGATAAGAAGCGCCGGGCAACGGGGCTACCGGGTGGTGGAACTGAAAACCGATGAAATCTACCGCAACCAGTGCGCCATAGCACACTATACGGAGGGGATTCCTTAAGGATACCGACGGTTATATCTGCATCATCCGTCGCAGATAAGTGCTGCGACAGATGCAGATAGGTCCGACAGACAACGCAGATAAGTCCGACAGGCAACGTAGATAAGAGCGTCCCCCTGACTCCTGCTATGAATAAGTCGGTTTAAGGCCTTCCCAAATATTTGAATATCAGTTCCACCTGCATGGAAGTAAATATTTGCTGACGGGTTTTGTATCCCGTTTGCTGCAAAGCGTCACTCAACCGGCTGTTATACTTGAACCATTGTGCCAGACGGTTAAGGGCGGAAACCGGCGAAATGTCCGGTGCGTATGCTTCGGCCAGTTCGCGTTTATAATAAGGACGGACGGGCCATCTTTCTTCCTGATCGTCTTCCTGATCACTTTCTTTCTCGGAGTTTGTTTTCATAAGGGTTCATTTATTGATTATTAAAGCATAAAGGTAACGATTTTAGTTTACATATTCTTTATTATCAATTAAATAGTTTCCACCCTTTTTCATATACTTTCATTAAGGAGCAACATCTTTCACAATACATCTCCTACCCTATTGTACCTTTGTATTATTCACCACAGAGAACGCATGATTTCGAATCGCCTTCTCCATGGTTTCATTTTTCAATTTTTAATTATTAATTCTTATTTTATGCCACTGAATTACAGTATTGCAATGATGGGTAATCCCATGAATCAGGACGATCCCAAAAAAGCGTATGCGAAAGCGCAGGTTTCGCAAGAGTTATCGCTAAAAGTCCTCTCCAAAAGAGTGGCGGCGCAGACCACTGCCAGCCGGGCAGACGTGACGGCCGTCATCATCGCCACCGTAGAGAACATGATCGAAGGCCTGCGTGCAGGCGAACAGGTGGATTTCGGAGATCTGGGGAAATTCCGTCTTCAAATCACCAGCCGTGGAGCGGAAACGGCTGAAAAATTCACCGCCGCCAATATCACAGGCGTCAATATTCAATTCATTCCCGGAGAAGACTTAAAAGACATCTTTGCCGGTATGGAATTTTCACCGGTACCTACACGTGCCGCCACCCGTGCTGTGCTGAAAGCACAAAAAGCCGGACAGACAACCGTGGATATTTCCGGAACATCCACTCCCGGAGGAAACGGAGGCGGAAATGCCGGCGAAGGTGGAAATGCCGGAGGCGACGGGGGTATAGAGGACGACCCGCTGGGATAAATTGACAATTGACAGTCGACAATTAATAAATAATCAGTTATATGGAAAAAAAATCAAACTCGACCTGGAGTGTCATTATCAAAGTCGTAATTGCCATAGCATCTGCTCTGGCAGGTGTATTCGGACTAAATTCCTGCATGAAATAGACCATGAGAGCAGGCAGTTTTTATCAGAACTATCGGGAGGTACGCCTCCTGGTAGTTCATTGCAGCGCCACGCGCTATGACCGGAATTTCTCCGTAGAGGCTCTCCGCCGCTGCCATCTGGCAAGAGGTTTCGCAAGCATCGGTTATCATTTCTACATCACCCGTGATGGAGAAGTACACATTTGTCGTCCGGTTCACCAGATTGGGGCGCATGCCACAGGCTGGAACGACCGGAGCATCGGCATCTGCTATGAAGGAGGATTGAACGAACGCGGACAGCCGGCCGACACAAGGACGTATGCCCAGAAATGCTCTTTACTCGACCTGCTGCGGCAACTGAAAACAGATTATCCGCAAGCGGAAATACTGGGACATTACCAGCTCAGCAGCTCCATACACAAGGCATGCCCGTGTTTTGACGCAAGAGAACAGTACCGGGAGCTTTAATCTTCAATGCCATCAGTCGACATACTCCCACGGATAGGGGTTGTCTTCTATGTTTTGAAGCTCATCGATAGCTTCCTGTTGTTCACTTGTTAAATTGGCACGATTCCAAGTATCAATGATCGCATGTGCCTGTGCTGACAGTTCGTCTTCATAGACCTCACCGTAACAGTAGGTCAGGAGACGTACTTTCAGTAGGGAAGCCGGCAGGTCGGGAATCACCTCAAAACAACGGTCGAGAATGTTCTGAACATATTGCTGTTTATGACCGTTATCATACACCGTAGCATTAAAAGCAACCAAAAGTCCCAGACAAAGTTCTGCTTCCGATTCCACTGTATCACCATGAGTATCATACAGACGAAGAGCCTGTTCGTATACCTCGCGATTCAAACGCGTGAAATGATCCACATAAATGGAATTGCCGTCCAAGCCAAGCGTCAGAAGGCTATGGGCAAGCGAAAACAAGGATGAAACGTGATCAGACATGTATGTTTATGAATTATGAATTATAAATTACAAGTTATGAATGGCACCACTGACGGTTAATCGGCAATAGGCTCAACAAGGGAAGGATGAATAAAAGTGGTGGCGATTGCCATAACACCTTCTATATTGACCACTACACGACGGTCGTGGCGGATACGGACAAATTCACCGATGACACCTTCGAACACACCTCCGGTAATACGTACTTTCTGTCCTTTTGCCAGATGAAGCTCGGCAGGTTCTACATAAAGAACGGATTCGTCATAGCTTCCGGCAACAAGAATGAAGCTGCGCATCTGTATGTCCGGAATGATAATAGGACGTCTAAGTTCACGATCCATGATATAACGCATGGGAATGTTCATGCCGGGTTTATCTTTCAAGGCGTCTATGCACTTACGGGTGGAATGTATAAAGACGAGGTTATGAACAGCGGGAACAAGTTTACGTATGCGCCTGCCGTTTTTCTCCGCATATTCATAGTGCATCGGAATAAAGCTTTCTATCCCCTCTTTGTCTAAAAGAGCTTTTAGTGCCAATTCACGACTATATGTGACACGCAAAGCAAACCAATGTTTTTTTATCGATATACCATTCATTATCAGCAGATAATTGTCACTCGGCAATGATTAGTCATTTACTCTGGAAAAGATATTCTTTGGGGACACCGGAGTAGCGGAATACCTCCCGGTTAAGTTATGTAATGCCATTACTTTCAGCAATTTATACTGCATCCACGTTATTTCACGACTCTCCACCATCACGGAAAGAAAAGCTAAGAAATAGTTATGTAAGTAGCTAACATATACTAACTACTTAATTTCCAACGAGAGCGGCAAACGAGGCTCGAACTCGCGACCCTCAGCTTGGGAAGCTGATGCTCTACCAACTGAGCTACTGCCGCATTGCTTTCTTTGAAAGACGCTGCAAAGGTAAAAGAAGTTTTTTTATATTCAAAAATAAAAATGTACTTTTACAGCCACAAAAGTGAAAAATCCATGAAACGAATCATACTTATCACCGGAGGAGCACGTTCCGGTAAAAGCAGCCATGCGGAAAAACTGGCACTAAGCCTCTCTCCTAACCCTGTTTATCTTGCTACTGCACGCATCTGGGACGAAGAATTCCGCCAACGCGTCATCCACCATCAGCAAAGACGAGGGACGGAATGGACAAACATCGAAGAAGAAAAGCAACTAAGCCGTCACCAATTATCCGGACGCACTGTACTGATAGATTGCGTAACCCTATGGTGTACAAACTTCTTTTTTGACGTAAATGCAGATACGGACAGTGCCCTGACAACTGCCAAGGAAGAATTCGACCGCTTTACAAAGCAAGATGCCACTTTTATTTTTGTCACCAATGAAATTGGTATGGGAGCCACTTCGGAAAATGAAATCCAACGCAAATTTACAGACATGCAGGGGTGGATGAACCAATATATTGCCCAACATGCAGACGAAGTATGGCTGATGGTATCGGGAATTCCAGTGAGGGTGAAATAAAAGGGTGATAGAGGGTGATAGGGTGATAAAGTTAAATAATAGAGCGATAAACTTATGAAAACATTTAAGATTGTACGACCGGATGAGAGTATCCGTCCGGCATTGATTGATAAAATCAATAATTTAACTAAACCGAAAGGTTCATTGGGTACTCTTGAGGAGTTGGCTTTACAAATAGGCTGGATACAGCAAACTCTGGCTCCCACCCTGCGACATCCGCAGAATATTATTTTTGCTGCCGATCATGGCATAGTAGAAGAAAAGGTCAGCCTTTCACCCAAAGAAATTACCTGGCAACAGATCAGTAACTTCCTACATGGAGGTGCAGGAGTGAACTTCCTTTGTCGCCAACATGGATTTACCCTGAAAATAGTAGATGCCGGTGTAGATTATGATTTACCATACGACAAGGGTATTATCAATATGAAAGTACGAAAAAGTACACGAAACTATCTGCATGAGGCAGCCATGACGGAAGAAGAAATGGAGCTTTGCCTGGAACGCGGTGCAGAAGTGGTACGCCGCTGCCATGAAGAAGATAGTAATGTGCTCAGTTTTGGAGAAATGGGTATAGGAAATACCTCTTCTTCGTCCATGTGGATGACCTGTTTCACCGGAATACCTTTAGAACAATGTGTAGGAGCAGGTAGCGGACTGGATAATGCGGGTATCCGCCATAAATACGAAGTGCTGAAACAATCGCTCGATCACTATAAAGGAGACGGATCACCGCGTGATATCATCCGTTACTTCGGCGGACTGGAGATGGTTATGGCAGTAGGTGCCATGCTACAGGCGGCCGAATTAGGCATAATTATACTGGTAGATGGTTTCATCATGACAAACTGTATTCTGGCTGCTGCCAAACTATATCCCGAAGTAATGAATTATGCCATCTTCGGGCATTGTGGAGATGAAACCGGACATAAATTGTTGCTCGACAACATGGAAGTAAAACCATTGCTGAATCTTGGATTGCGTCTGGGCGAAGGAACAGGTGCTATTTGCGCCTATCCTATTGTAGAATCCGCCATCCTGATGATTAACGAAATGGATAACTTTGCACATGCATCCATAACAAAGTATTTTTAACGATATGAAAATCCTCGCAGCACTCATATTTTTCACGCGCCTTCCTTTCTGGAGGATCAAAGAAGTCCCGGCAAAGTACTTCAAGCGTATCGTTCCCTACTGGCCATTAGCCGGATGGTTAACGGGCGGTATCATGGTCGGTGTTCTATGGGTAACTGCCCAGGTGCTGCCCGTATCTATCGCATGGTTGCTCGCTATTCTATCGCGGCTGCTCATCACTGGTTGCCTGCACGAAGATGGACTGGCCGACTTTTTCGACGGCTTCGGTGGAGGAACCACCAAAGAGCGCACACTTGCCATCATGAAAGACTCTCAGATAGGAAGCTATGGAGTCATAGGATTGATAGGTTATTTCCTATTATTGTTTCTACTCTTAGGAAATCTGCCGTTGAAGTTAATCTGCGCCCTTGTCATTTGCGGGGATTGCTGGTCTAAATTTTGTGCATCGCAGATTATCAACTATCTGCCTTACGCACGAAAAGAGGAAGACAGCAAGGCAAAAGTTGTGTACGACCGTATGACCTGGCAAGAATTGCTGACAGGATTCATCTGTGGACTTTTGCCCATCGTATTATTCCTGCCGATAGATTTCTGGCCCGTTACAATTTGTCCGATTCTCACATTTATTTTTCTGTACCGATTGATAAGACATCGTCTTCAAGGTTATACGGGAGACTGCTGCGGAGCTGCATTCCTGCTTTGTGAACTATCATTCTATCTGGGTGCCGCTATCTTGCTATATGCACATATCAGGTACGGTAATCCAGACTTTATCAATGCTTATTTAAAATAGTCATCCTATGGAAGTTACATTTATCAGACACACTTCGGTCGATGTCCCTCCCGGAGTGTGCTACGGACAATCAGATGTCCCCTTGCGTGACAGTTTTGAGCAGGAAGCTGCCATTACTTCTGAGAATTTGAAGACTTACCGTCCGCAAGGCAGGGATTTCGATCACGTATATACCAGTCCTTTATCTCGTTGCGTACGCCTCGCGACCTATTGTGGATACCTGGATGCAGAACATGACAAACGAATTATGGAAATAAACTTCGGAGATTGGGAAATGCAGAAGTTTGATGAAATAAGTGATCCGAGATTGAAAGAGTGGTATACCGATTATATGAATGTACCCGCAACAAACGGAGAGTCATTCGCCATGCAATATCAACGTGTTGCCAGTTTCCTGGATGAGCTGAAAGAAAAAGAGTACGCACAAGTTGCCATCTTCGCACACGGTGGCGTACTGATTTGTGCACAACTCTATGCAGGAACCATCAAACCGGAAGAGGCGTTCAGTGCCCTGACACCTTATGGAGGAATCATTCAACTGAAAATCTAATCACCCGTTTTCGGCCATGTGAAGACGACCAGCGGTCCTTCATGTGTGTCTGACTGTACCTTGTAAATGCCTCCGAAAGCATGGATAAAATGCGCATTGATTTCATGACGAATCAAAGTCGTTTTATTGTCAAAGCGTGACTTGGCAAGAGGTGTGCCGATTATTTTAAAGGTTACGATACCTTTTTCTTTATCATAACGGATGCGGACAACAATGTTATAAGAGTTTTTATCGTTCTCTGCAGGCACCAGCAGACTGGAAAGCAATGTAGAGAACCAGTTTTCATCCGTACATATCATCTGACTCTGGATATTCGTATCTAATCGGATGGTCAAACGTCCACTCCCTACCTGTCTGGCAAGTTCAACTTCCTTGCGGCACAGCGACATGACTTCACATTCTTCATGCTTATATTTTGTTTTACCGGATTCCAAACGGGAAAGTTCCAGAATGCTATTGACATACTTCAGCAGATTTTCTGCATTCTCCTGTATCATCTTGCCATATTCCACCTTAGCCTCAGGAGCCAGTTCTTTCGACTCTGTCAATAGCTCGGCAAAACCTACCACTACATTCAACGGGGTACGTATATCATGGCTAATCTCCGATTGCAGGCGATCTTTAGTGACATTATCCGCTTCTGCCTGCATCGCTGCATCCGCTGTTACTTTCTCCGCCGCAGCTATTTTCCGGGACAGATAGCGGGTATACAGATAAAACAGAAGCATTAAAGCCAATAGAGTCATCAAGAATAAGAAACCTTGCTTATAATTGGTATCTTTTATTTTCTGCTTCTCCAGCAAAAGCTCATCAATATGATAAATCTCCTTCACCTGTTGCAACTGGTTGGCTGAGAAAGCATTGTCCAGTGAGTCTTGCATGGCAATCAGATAACGACGTGTTTCAATAGCTCCGTCGACATCACCTTTATCAATCTGAGTGGATGCTTTGTAATTGATGAGTGTGGCAAACGTGGATACATAATGATTCAACACTATAGGTGTTACTTCATCAATCAAAGCAATACTCTTATCATACTCTTTCGTGCGGGAATAATATTGTAATTGCACAAGCTGGACATTCAGCCAGAATACCGGATCCACATGATCTTCCAGCAGTGCTTTTGCTTTATCTATATGTTCTTGCGCTTCGGCCATCTTCCCACGGTTCATAAAGTGAAGTACATGTTTTACCTCGCAGTCAATTCTCAAATTGCTCCAATTCTTACGTGTTTCAGGTTCGCGGGAAACAACGTCCCGCAAAGTTTCATCCATCTGTGCCAGATAAGGACGCTTTAAACTATCCTGACCTGCATTACCATATACCTGGGCAATGCGTGAAAGAATGTCGATACGCAAAAAAGGCTTAGTCTGAGGTGTAAAATTCTGATAAGCCTTCAGGAGAATCTTCAGAGCTTCATCGCCTCTACTGGACACATTATAAGCACATGCCAGACTGTTATAGGCAGCAATTTCCCCATTATTTGAATGATGTTCCAAAGATTCCTGCAAAGTTTCTTTAGCCACATATATGGCCTTTTCTATCTGCCTTTTCGAAGCTAATGCGCGACTGATAGCGGCTTTCTGTTCCAGGTAATAGTCATAAGTGCCCACTTCAGTAACATAACTTTTCAGTTTATCCACCCAGTACGCCAGAGTATCCGGTTCATGCAATTTATCGTAACAGGCGGCAAGGTAATAGGCTCCCAGATTCTCATAAGGCACATTCTTTTGCGCACAAGCTTCTCGATACAAAGCCGTAGAAAAAGGCTTGTTATAAGGTGCATACTGGTGCTTATAAACGATATCACGCAGATACTCAAGCTTGTCGGACGTACTCGGCATAGCCTGTGCCACTTTCAGAATACTATCCTGATACTGCTGCGCATTAGCGTCTTCCGCCTGCAACATGTAAGCATGTCCACACAAAAAACAAAGCAATATGATTATAGTATGTTTCATAAAGCGGTATCCTCCATTTTAGATTGAAACTTCAACGGATGTGTAAAACAGAAACGTGCACCTTGTGTATAGTTAGAGTCTACCCACAACCGCCCCTTCATGTAAGTGACAATCAGTTTACAAATAGAAAGTCCCAAGCCGCTTCCCTGTGCAAAGTCATTCAGCTTTTCAAAACGTTCAAAAATCAGCTCCTGTTTTTCAAGCGGGATACCACATCCCGTATCGGTGACAGAAAAGAAAGCTGTATTGCGATCGGACATTTCCAGCTTTAGTACAATGGAACCTTCCTTGGTAAATTTAGTAGCATTCACCAATAAATTAATCAAAACCTGACGAAGCCGGGCATCATCCGTATCCATTACCAATTCAGAGATTTCCGTATCAAAGCGTAACTCCACTTCAAGTTTACGGGACGCAGATACTGTTTCCACTACTTCTTTACATAACTTCACCGCATCATACGGACGTACGTTAAATGTGATATTATCATTTTCAAAATCGGAAAAATCAAGGATGTCATTAATCAATTTCAATAACTGGAAAGAATTGACTTTGATGATTTCACAGAATTCTTTGCGGGAATCTTCATCAAATGAATCATCGTCTGATGACAATACAGCAGAGAATCCCACGATGGCATTGAGCGGCGTACGCACTTCATGGCTCATATTGGAGAGAAACATATTTTTCTTTTTTATAGCCCGTTCTGCCTTCTGTATCATACATTCCTGTGAACGCTTCGACTCCTTCAAACGGAATATTTTTTTCCAACTGAAATAAAGGAAAAGAAACAAAGCAATCGTACAGATAATAATGCCACCCAGATAAAAGCGATATGAAAACAACCGGTCTTGCTCATTCTGATAAGTCAACTGGTCTGCCTGGAAATGGGTAGTCAACTGGTCGATTTCTTTAGGATAGTTTTTTTCGAAAGATGATTTTATGTACGAAAAAACTGCACCATACTGAGTGTAGGCTTCTTCTTTCCGCCCCATCTTTACAAGCAGATTCGCCTTATTCATCATCGTTTCTTTATACAGGCTGCTGTTTATTTTAGCATAATCCGTATGGAAGAATGTATCATAAGCTTCCAGAGCTTTCTCATATTCACCTTTTTTCTCCCAATATAAGGCATCTGCTATCAAAAGATGTTGCAGGATACCGGGAACCAGTTCTTCACGTAGCGGCTCCACCTCATCCAGATGTTGACGGGCTATCTTTACTGAGCCGTTCAGTAGTTGGCAATAGGCATTGAAGATATGACGGACAGCCTGTTCCTGTACAGATAATTTCTCCGCCGGATAACGGTTCAGGCGAGTTATGAAGCGAGCAGCCTGGGTATAATTCCGGATACGTAAATTGTATTCCACTAATTCCACCAGCAATATATGGATGTGTATATCTTCATCATTATCATTCAACTGATCGAATAGTTCCAAAGCTTGTGCATAAGTATCACCAGCTTCTTTTATACGTCCTGTATAAGAATAAACTTCCCCCATAGCATTCAAGGCAAGAGCCATCCCCAGATGATCGGACCATACACTTGCCTTAGAATACATCTGTTCACTTTGTGCAATAGCAAAACGGATTTCTCCCCGAAAGAGAAATGATTTAATAATAACACGCTCTAACTCAAAATAAGTTTTGTATTGTTTGCTTGCTTCCAGATAATCGAGTATACTGTCTGTAGGGATCATATCGCTCTCTTCTTTGGTGAGATAATCGAATCCCATACTGGCATGAAAGGAGTATATTATTTCATCCTGTATATTGTATTTATCCTCGTGAGGTGCATTCTCTCCTGCAGATAGAGACAAAAAGCCTCCAAAGCATACAATATAAAGAAGCAGATATTTCAGTAAGTTTCTCATGAAGTTTGTTTGTTTCGTGCTGTGTGGTGTTTGTGTTGCCATTCACCGCATACGTTGGCAAATATATTCAATATTTTCCAAAAAGCAAAAAAATGTGAATACCTAAATGAAAAAAGAGACCAAAGTAATCGTTATTATCAGGATTATTATCATTATTCCTTCGGCACGACGGTTGACACTAACCGCCATTTTCATATCTTCCGTAGTCAGGAGGCGGTCATTACTTCCAATATAAGGCTTCCATACTTCCTCACCAAAATAATGATGCGGACCTCCGAAACGGCAATTCAGAATGCCGGCAAGAGCAGCTTCAGGATACCCGGAATTAGGGCTGGCGTGCTGATTACCATACATACCGACAAATCTTAATAGATTCCAGAAGCCGCCACGTGGAAAAGCAAGTATCATAAGGAAAGCTGTCAGACGAGCAGGTATGTAATTGGCAACATCATCCAGACGGGCAGCAAAACAACCAAAGTCCCGGTAACGTTCGTTACGATACCCAATCATAGAATCGAGGGTATTCACCATCTTATAGGCAAGCATACCGGGGACACCCAACAGCATATACCAGAATAAAGGTGCGATCACTCCGTCACTCAGATTCTCTGCAAGAGTTTCAAGAGCAGCAGTACGTACTTCTTGGGCAGAAAGTTCCGAAGTATCACGGCCGACAATGCGAGCTACCTGCTTTCTTCCTTCTTCTAACGAACGGTCTACAGCTTCGAATACCATACGGACTTCACGAACAAGTGTGGTGCCCGCCAAACAGAAAAAGATGACAAGTATCTGCAACGTCAGAAATCCCCCCGGAGAAAATGATGCTACCCAACGAAACAAGCAGGAAGCAACAAAATAGATAGCAAGAACGAGAACGATAGCAGCAAGTGCACCTTTCAATTTTCGGTTCTGTCCTTTATTCAACAGATGTTCGGAAAATGAGATCATCTTTCCGAATGCGACGACGGGATGGGGCAACCAAACAGGATCACCCAACCAGCGATCGAGCAGCCAGGCGGTAAGCAAAGGCAGGCTAAGGGTAAAAACGGTACCCAGTATGAGAAGGATATCTTCCATCATATCTGTTATTAATAAGTTTCAAACCACTGTTCTATCGCCTGTACAAGGCGGTCATTCTCCTCCGGTGTCTGAGTAGCAATACGGAAAAAGCGTTCATCCAGACCTTCAAAGTTAGAAGCGTCCCGAATGAGAATACCATGTTCATTGGCAAGATAATCCTTCAATGCGGAAGCCTTACCAAAACGAAGGTGAACCAACACAAAATGAGTTTCCGTAGTCCATACCTCAAGACCACCAGTTTGTTCCAATGCATGGCATAAACGAGCCGCCTCCTGCAAATAAGCAGATATATTCAATGGATTAGGAACGTCATATTCAAGCAAATAAAGACCGGCTTCAATAGCCAGTTGATTTACCGACCAAGGCATACGGTGGGTACGCAAACGGCTAAGCAAACCTACATGAGCAGTTATATAGCCCAGACGCAAACCGGGAACTGCGTAACGTTTCGTCATAGAATGAAGCAACAAGACATTTGAATAATGGGCAGCTTCAACCGGTGAAAACAGAGGTTGCAGAGTAAAAAACTCATAAGACTGGTCAATTACAAAGCAAACTTGGGGATTATGTTCTATTAATTCTTTCAGATACGCTTTTTCTATTACTGCACCTGTAGGATTGTTAGGATTACAAAGCCAAAACATGCGGATGTCAGGTGGCAGGAGATAATTATCTTCAGCCGTAGGAAGTTTATACATAGATGTTACCCGATGCCCATGCATACGGCAAGCATCTGCATACTCACTGAATGTAGGCTGAAAAATAGCGGTATTAGTACCCCTAAATGTTTGCGCTATCAGGTAAATGGCTTCCGTGGCACCATTCGTTACACAAACGGAAGCGGGAGGAAGATGGTGTTTCTCTGCCAAACGGCCTTCCAATGTATAAGGCTCCGGTTCAGGATAAGAAGAAATTCCACTGATACGACGGCAAAGATGTTCCCGAAGGCCGGACAAATCCACACGGCCATATACATTGGAACTGAAATTAACCTCTATCGGGCGTTGATATTTATATGAATCGTCTCCGTGTCCTTCAATCATGAGTGGTCAGTATTTGGTAGATAAGCGGCAGATTGATGTGACGGCGCACATGATCGGCGAGTTTATCATATTGTTCTTCTTTGAATTGTTGATAATCAAAAGCTGTTCCGGTATCAGCGAGCTTATCTGCAAAAGGTTCAAGAAGGAAGTCTATAAACGCAGGGTTGTCGAGGATACCATGGATATAGGTTCCCATACAAGTACGGTTGACATAATAACCATCCGTACGACCGTCTTCCAAAAGATTCAGCGGGGAAACTGGAGCATCATGGGTAGGAATGGTAGTGCCCATGTGAATTTCATAACCGGTCAATTGACAATTGACAGTTGACAATTGAAAATTAACTGCGCTGGGAGTACTCTTACTATTAATTATCAATTGTGAATTGTCAATTGTCAATTGAAATTTGACTTGTCGGGTAACTTTTTCTCCCGTCATATGGGTGCTGACGGGCAGAAGGCCGAGGCCGGGTAAACGTTCTATTTCTCCTTCTACATGATCGGGGTCGCAAACTTCCTGGCCCATCAGTTGATAGCCACCACAGATACCCATGACAGTGGCACCTTCATGGTGTGCCCGGATGATGGCTTGTGCTACACCGTTACGGCGCAATTCGTGCAAGTCGGCAAGTGTACTTTTACTGCCGGGCAGCAGAATGATATCAGCTTTAGCTATTTCATCGGTATTATTGGTATAAAAAAGATGAACACGCGGATCGCGTTCGAGAACATTAAAATCAGTGAAGTTACTGAGATGCCGCAGGAGAATGACAGCGATATTGACTTTACCTTGTTCCGCCTGTACAGATTTCGTGGCAAGAGCCAGAGAGTCTTCTTCTTCAATATAAATATCACGATAGTAAGGTACCACTCCTACCACGGGTATGCCACAAAGATCTTCGAGCATCTTGATTCCCGGTTCGAAAAGACGAATATCTCCACGGAATTTATTGATAAGAATGCCTTTAATACGTTCCCTTTCATGGGGGCGAAGCAGCATCAAAGAGCCATAAACACTGGCAAAGACTCCACCTCGGTCAATATCTCCGACAAGGATTACATCTGCCCCAGCATGCAAAGCCATAGGCAGATTCACCAAATCCGTATCCCGGAGATTTATTTCTGAAATGCTTCCGGCACCTTCCAATACAACGGGATTATAACGAGTGGCAAGACGGTCATAGGCAGAGCATACTTCACGACGTAATTCCTCGCGCCCTTCAACGCGGAAATAATCGTAAGCATTGCGGTTGCCTATGGGACGCCCGTTAAGCACTACTTGCGCTGTACAGTCGGAGGAGGGTTTCAATAATAACGGATTCATATCTGTATGGCAGGGTACACCTGCTGCCTCGGCTTGGACAGCCTGTGCACGGCCTATTTCTAATCCCTCGGGAGTAGCATAGGAATTAAGTGCCATATTTTGTGCTTTAAACGGTGCCGGGTGATAACCATCCTGACGGAAGATGCGGCAAAAAGCAGCGGCTATAATGCTTTTTCCTACATCACTACCGGTTCCGGCAAACATAATAGGGTGAAGTTTCTCCATAAGAATTATTTTAGCGGGAACAAAGATAGTGCAAAATTCCAAGTTAAGAGAATGAAGATACTCAGTATATCATTTCATTCATAACCGGAATGAAAGAAAATTTCAGTAAAACAACGGTGAAAGTGAACAATAGAAAAAGAAGAGTGTTTGAGATAAACTAACCTAAACCAACAACTTGACGTATGAAACAAATTTTATTTATCGTTCTGTTGGGAGTGAACCTATCTGTATCGGCACAAACGAACCTCTCCCTCAGCTACGACGACGCTTTACAAATGTTGCAGAAAGGCAATCAGAGCCTCAAGATCGCCGATAAAGGTATTGAAGCCGCCCGCACAGAACGGGACAAGCTCAATGCTCTGTGGTATCCCAGCCTGCAGGGAGCCGGTACCTACGTCCATATGTCCGAAAAGATAGAAGTAAAACAACCTCTATCCCAGTTCACCGATCCCGCAAAGGATTTTGTACATGACATCATCCCCGACGACCAGTTCATCAGTGGGATACTAGACCAGATAGGCGCCCATACCCTCGTCTTCCCCCTCGCCCCCCGCAACCTCACCACCGTGGGTCTGACAGCCGAATGGATCGTCTTCTCCGGTGGTAAACGTGTACGAGCCGGCAAAATTGGAAACCGGATGATTGACCTCGCCCGTGAAAACCGTGCTCAAACTGACGCAACCCAACGAACCCTGCTTGCCGAAAGTTATTATGGTCTCAGCCTTGCACGCGAAGTCGCAGCAGTACGTCAGGATACCTATAATGGTTTGAAGCAGCATTACGAAAATGCTCTCAAACTGGAGGCTGCCGGAATGATTGATAAAGCCGGACGCCTTTTTGCCCAAGTCAATATGGACGAAGCACAAAGAGCACTGGAAGCAGCACAGAAAGAAGTTACAGTGGTAGAAAGTGCCCTGTGCACCCTGCTCAATCTGGAAGACAGTTGCAAGATTGAGCCTACCTCCCCTCTGTTCATCAACTCCACGCTTCCGCTCAAAGAAGAATTCGTGCAAACCATGCGTGCCGGCAACCCCATGCTGAACCAGCTATCCATTCAGCAGAGTATTGCCAAGCAGCAGCTACGGATAGACCAAAGCGGTTATCTGCCGGATATTGCCTTGTTCGGTAAACAAACACTATATGCCCACGGCATACAAAGCAACCTTGTTCCGCGTACAATGGTCGGCATAGGCTTTACCTGGAACCTCTTCGACGGGCTGGCACGTGAAAAACGCATCCGCCAGTCACGAATTGCCGAGCAAACTCTTGCATTGGGTAAAGAGAAAGCACAGGATGATCTTTCTGTAGGTATAGATAAACTATACACCGGATTGCAAAAAGCCCAGGACAACGTACGTGCACTGAACTCGACCATTGCCCTGAGTGAAGAACTTGTACGTATCCGCAAGAAATCCTTTGCAGAAGGTATGGCGACCAGTACCGAGGTAGTGGATGCAGAAACCATGCTTGCTACCGTCAAAGTAGCCCGTCTGGCCGCTTATTACGAATACGATGTAACACTCATGAATCTACTGGCTCTCTGTGGCACACCGGAGCAATTTAAAAACTTTAATAATTGACAACTAACAATATGGAACTATCAAAAAAAAGCATCAGCACCGCATTTGTCATCATATTGGCAATCACCATACTTGTCTCTATCCTGGGAATGGTCCTTATGAGTCATCAGCCCCTCGTTCTTCAGGGACAAATAGAAACAACGGAAATCCGTATCAGTGGTAAATTACCGGGACGAGTGGATTCATTTCTTGTCCGTGAAGGAGACTGGGTAAAGGCAGGCGATACACTTGTCGTCATCAACAGTCCGACGATAGAAGCCAAATACCGGCAAGTAAATGCCCTTGAGCAAGTAGCCCAGGAACAGAACAAAAAAATCGATGCCGGTACACGCCGGCAGATCATCGCCACCGCCCAGCAACTCTGGAACAAAACCAAGAGTGACCTGACCCTGGCACAAACAACTTACGGGCGCATCCTGACACTTTATAAAGACAGTGTCGTCACCTCCCAACGGAAAGATGAAGTAGAGGCCATGTACCGTGCCGCACAAGCTGCTGAGCGCGCCGCTTACGAACAATACCAAATGGCCGTAGACGGAGCACAAAGCGAAGACCGCGCATCGGCACGCAGCATGGTAGATGCTGCACGCAGTACAGTAGCTGAGGTGTCCGCCCTCCTTGTCGATGCACGTCTGACAGCACCGGAGGCAGGACAGATTTCAACTATATTTCCCAAGCGTGGAGAGCTTGTTGCACCAGGCACACCTATCATGAACCTTGTCGTTATGAATGACGCTCATGTTGTACTCAATGTACGCGAAGACCTGATGCCACAATTCAAGATGGACAGTGTATTCCACGCAGATGTCCCTGCCATCGGTAAAAAGAACGTAGAGTTCCGTATTTATTACATCAGTCCGCTGGGTAGCTTCGCCACTTGGAAATCAACCAAACAGACGGGAAGCTATGATATGCAGACCTTTGAAATACATGCCCGCCCCACACAAACGGTAGAAGGATTACGTCCAGGAATGTCGGTGCTGCTTACTATTAATGATTAACCGATAATCTGTGTGAATGATGAAAAGTCCGTTATACAATGTACTCCACCGCGAACTTCGCCGTATGACCTCCCGCAGGTTATACCTCGGCGTATGCCTCGTACTGCCCCTATTCTGCTTATTCTTCATGGCAACCATTTTCGGTAGCGGACAAATGGAGAACATTCCTATTGGCATTGTCGATCAGGACAATACTGCCACATCCCGGCAAATCGCACGAAATATATCTGCCGTACCTACTTTCAGTGTCACACGGCATTTTACCGACGAAGCCGCCGCTCGGCAAGCCGTGCAACGCAAAGAAATATATGGTTACCTGTCTATTCCTACCGGCTTTGAACAGCATGCTACGACAGGAATGGATGCCACGCTTTCTTACTACTACCATTATGCTCTCCTCTCCGTAGGTAGCGAGTTGATGGCAGCTTTCGAAACCGCGCTGGCACCTGTCGCTCTCTCTCCCATTGCCATGGAAGCTATATCTTTAGGGCTCAACCAGGAACAGATAACCACATTCCTCCTACCTGTACAAGCCAGTATGCACCCACTCTATAATCCCGACCTGGATTATTCTGTTTATCTGAGCCAGCCATTTTTCTATGTCCTGTTCCAGATACTTATTCTGTTGATGACAGTATATGCCATTGGCAGCGAGATCAAGTTCAATACAGCACAGGAATGGCTGACCACAGCACGAGGGAATATTCTGACTGCCGTCATTGGTAAACTATTGCCTTATACATTCATCTTCTCAGTAATCGGTATATTGGCAAACTATATCCTTTATGGAGTAGTACACATTCCTTTCCACGGTAGCCTGCTGATGATGAACCTCATGACACTGATCTTTATCATCGCCACGCAAGCACTCGCAGTGTTTATATTTTCCATCTTCCCACGGATAGCATACATTATCAGTATCGTATCCATGATCGGTTCATTAGGTGCTACTCTTTCAGGTGTCACCTTCCCCGTAACAAGTATGTATCCTCCGGTACATGCAGCATCCTATCTGTTTCCCGTCCGGCACTTCACTGAAATCTCACAGTCGATGATCTATTTTGACTCAGGTTTCGGGTATTACTGGCAATCAGCAGCTATACTTTTGCTTTTTCCATTGCTGGCATTATTGATACTGCCGAGATTGAGGCACTGGATTTTGAAAGATACAGTAGAAGAAGATTCAGCTCCTATCCACAGTACGGCATATTCCACCTCAATAGCCACTATCATTTTCAGGGAGTGGCGTGCCATCAGCACCAATGCGGCAATCCTCCTGGTATTAATAGGCGGAATCTTTGCTTATGGTCTTCTCTATAACCTGATGTATGCTCCCAACCTTGTACGGAAAACCCCGGTTGCAGTTGTCGACAATTCTCATTCGGCTCTCAGCCGAGAATATATCCGGTTACTCAATGCCACTCCACAGGCCTCAGTCTACGCACTGACACCCAATTATCTTGAAGCCAAAGAGTGGCTGAAACAGAGCAAAGTAGACGGTATCCTATATCTTCCAGCCGATTTCGACACCCGTGTCGGCCGTGGGGAACAATCGGTCTTTAGTGTTTACGCCGCAACGGATGCTTTCCTGAATTTCAAGAATCTGCAAGAGGCTTCTTCCCGCGTGATGCTTGCCGTAAACGATACACACCGTGCAGAGGGTGCCGTATTCTTGCCACCACAGGGATTACTGGCAGTAGCCTCATCCGCACCTGTCAATGTAGCAGGCACGGCCCTGTATAATTATACGGAAGGATATGGTTCATATCTTATTCCGGCAGTTATGATTATCATTATCTTTCAGACTTTATTGATGGTGATAGGAATGGTAACGGGAGAAGAGGCGGAACGAAAGCGTTTGCCTACCACCTCCCCCTACGGGTACTTACCCCCTCTTAACTCCCCCGTTAGTCGGGGGAGAACAACCTCCCGGGAGAACTCAGATAGTTCCGCCTGGCGCCAAGCATTATATAATGTTTCCGGAAGAACCTTCGTTTACGTTATGCTTTATTTCATCTTTGCCTTATTCCTGTTAGGCTTACTCCCCCATTTTTTCAGTATCCCTAATATTGGAAACGGCAGAGACATTATCACAATGATGATTCCCTTCCTGATAGGAACGAGTTTCTTCGGACTGGCTGCATCACGTTACTTCACGGACTCAGAAGCACCTCTACTGATGATCGCTTTCTTCTCCGTAGGCTATATCTTCTTGTCCGGCGTCTCTTATCCGCTTGAACTGATGCCATGGTATTGGCAAGCAGCACACTACGTAGTCCCGGCAGCACCTGCCGTGCTTGCTTTCGTCAAACTGAATTCAATGGGAGGAGATATGGCGGATATCCGTCCGGAAATGATAACCCTGTGGGTACAAGTGGTAGTGTACTTCCTGTTGAGTGTATGGGTATTCAAAAATAAGTATAAATCATTGTCAACCCAATTTCTTTCCCGCAAAGAGTAGCATATATTCCCTAAAACTCTTACCTTAGCTGCCCAAACAAAAGTAAATTACTATGATTACCGAAGAACTAAAGAAATTATATTGTACGTATACCGGACACGAACCGGAAGCTATCGAAGAACTTCCTTCATCCGGCTCCAACCGCCGTTACTTCCGCCTTACGGGCATTCCTACCCTTATCGGTGTCAGCGGGACTTCCCTCGAAGAAAATCAGGCTTTCCTCTATATGGCAGACCATTTCCGCAAGAAAGGACTGCCCGTGCCACAAGTCGTAGCAAAGAGCGATAACGATGCATTTTATCTGCAGGAAGACCTAGGAGACACTCTCCTGTTCAATGCCATCGAGAAAGGACGCAAGACCAGTGTTTTTGATGAAGAAGAAAAGCAGCTTCTGCGCAAGACAATGCGCCTGTTGCCAGCCGTACAGTTCTCCGGCGCAGACGGAATGGATTTCTCATATTGCTACCCACAGTCGGAATTCAACAGCCGCAGTATCTTATGGGACTTGAATTACTTCAAATACTGTTTTCTGAAAGCTACCGGAATGGAGTTTCAGGAAGACCGCTTGGAAGATGATTTCCAGAAAATGGCAGACGTGTTGATGCGCAGTAGTTCGGCTACATTCATGTATCGTGATTTCCAGAGCCGCAACGTTATGATTAAAGAAGGTGAACCATGGCTCATTGACTTTCAGGGCGGACGCAAGGGCCCTGTCTATTATGATGTGGCTTCCTTCCTGTGGCAAGCCAAGGCGAATTATCCTGATAGCCTTCGCAAAGAGCTTTTAAAGGAATACTTGGACTCCCTGTGTAAATACCAGCCTGTGGACGAGAAATATTTCTATGCCCAATTACGTCATTTCGTATTGTTCCGTACCATGCAGGTGCTGGGTGCATACGGTTTCCGTGGCTATTTTGAGAAGAAACCCCACTTCATCCAAAGCGTTCCCTTCGCTATTGAAAACCTGCGGCAACTATTGCAAGAACCCTATCCCGAATATCCATATCTCTGCCATGTATTGAAAGAACTTACTGAACTGAAACAGTTTACTGACGACCTCCAAAAACGCCGTCTTGTAGTAAAGGTCACCAGTTTTGCATATAAAAAGGGTATCCCTGAAGATTCCAGTGGCAACGGTGGCGGCTTTGTATTCGACTGCCGTGCCGTAAACAACCCCGGTAAGTACGACCGTTACAAACCCTTCACCGGACTGGATGAACCTGTTATCCGCTTCCTGGAAGACGATGGAGAAATAACTACGTTCCTTGAACATGTATACGGTTTGGTAGATGCCTCCGTGAAACGATATATGGAACGCGGATTCACGAACCTCTCCATTTGTTTCGGATGCACAGGCGGACAACACCGTTCGGTTTATTCGGCACAACACCTGGCAGAACATCTGAACCAAAAATTCGGAGTACAGGTAAATCTGATGCACAGGGAACAGAATATTGAACAGACCTTTAAAGCAAAAAACTAAAGAATAGTAGTCTATTTTTCCTCATTCCTACTATTCCATTCCCTGTCAAGTCCGTACCTGCTCCGTATCTATACGCTTGGACTTGGTACGGACTTGGTAGGGACTTGACACGGAGCAGGTAGGTAGAGGATAAGAATATGGGTCTAAACTTCCGATAATTCAAGAAATAAAAAGAATGAAAGCAATGATATTTGCCGCAGGCCTCGGCACCCGCCTGCGCCCACTGACAGACAATATGCCCAAGGCACTCGTCCCCGTAGCAGGCAAAACGATGCTGGAACGTGTCATCTTAAAACTGAAAGATGCCGGCTTCCATGATATCACCATAAACATCCACCATTTTGGAAATCAGATTATAGACTTCCTTCGTGCAAACCAGAACTTCGGGGTGGATATTCATATTAGTGACGAACGGGGTGAGTTGCTGGATACCGGTGGTGGTATCAAAAAAGCCCGTCCTCTGCTAGAGAGCAACGAGCCTTTTCTTATACACAACGCCGATATCCTGACGGACGTGGATCTCAACGCTTTCTACCACCACCATCTGGAAAGTAATGCAGATGCCACTCTGCTCACTAATCACCGGAAAACATCCCGCTATCTATTGATGGATCAAGATAATCGCCTTTGTGGTTGGACGAATCTTTCTACAGGCGAAGTACTCCCCAAAGAACTCAATTATCCCGGCGATCATTATCAGTTGCAAGCCTTTGGCTGCATCCATGTTCTTTCTCCCTCTATTTTCCGCTATATGGAAGGCGAACGCTGGACAGGAAAATTTTCCATTATTCCATTTTATGTGGATATCTGCCCGAAAGCATGCATTCAGGGATTTCCTATAGACAGCGAAAACTGGTTTGATGTGGGCAAACCAGAGACACTTGCAAAGGCAGAAGCCTATTATGCATCTTTATAAAACAGTTTTCATCTTCACCAACTGTCCTTGGGCATCAAATAAGTATTCGTAGTTGAAGGAACCGTAAATACGATACTTCCAACGGGCACTTTTCTCAAAACGGCGACTGTCATCCAGGATGGTCGCCTGATATTCGGTTTCCAATTCATGAATGAACTCTTTGAATTCCGGATCTTGATATCTATAAGTGGGAACAATAATACGTATATCAGGATATTGTTCTCGCAGATTTTTGATTTCTGCACGAACAGTACCTTTTTCATCGGGCTTCAGAAAAAAGAGTAAACACACGGGATGTCCCTGCCCTGCAATGTCTGAAAAGAGCAAACTGTCTTTCTCTGCATATTCCACCTGTTTGAAATCAACAAAACGATCTCCCGGCTTCAGGCTGCGGGTAGCATCCAGCATCCGTTTCAGTCCTATCAATACAGATGTACTGTCTCGCATTTGTAAAGGAGTTTTCTGGTACAATGTCTCCAGTTCATCCGGATAGATTGCTGCCCAACGATCAAACACCATCCATCCTATTGCGTTCCGGGCATTGTCGAATACAAATTGCCGCGTAGCTTCCAGCGGAAAAAGATCTTCATGCCAAAGTTTCCAAAGACGTACGTTTTGTGAATGGGGATTGGTACTTTTGTACGGTACAGGCATTGCCGGTGGGACTACATTTGTCAACGTCAGTTTCCCTCCCTCGGGATAAAAGAAATTCATACTGCCGGAATGCTCCATTCCATAGATATGCAACGTATCTTCTTTTCCGGAAAATGAAACTTCCCCGTTTCTGATAATAGCGAAATCCAAGGGATCTTTACCGTAATCACGGTCACCCGTCATACGGTCGGCGCCATATCGCCACAGATAAACCGTATCTCCTTCGTAAGCGTCCAATCCGGTGCATTGCACGGTAAAAGTTTGTTCTTGCGATTGACAACTGATGAGTCCCAGAAACAAAGAGTAAAATATCCATTGATTGATTTTCATAAAGCCCAAATAGATTAAATAAACAAACACATTGCACAAAAGAACAATCTTTTCAGTAAAGATGCAAGCAAAAAAGACAATATATAAAAGCAATTGTTAATGAAATATCCATATATTTGTGACATAACATTAAAAAAAACGGACTATGAAACAACTGAGATTAGGACTATGGGCATATTTCTGCCTTTGTGCAGCCACCACCCTTATGGGACAAAGCAAGGTGAAAACAACTGCTGAAAAAGTAATGCTGTTCATTGACGGTGCCCAAGTGACGCGTACCAAACAAGTAGATATTCCGGCAGGAAATTCAACGCTCATCTTTACCGGATTATCCCCCTATATGGATGCACAAAGTATGCAGGTCAGCGCAAAGGGAAAACTCACCGTTACAGCAGTCAACCGACAATACAACTATATAGACAGCCTCGCCGTCAGCGAAAAACAACAAAGCCTGCAAAAGGAGCTTAAAAAAATAGAGAAGCAGCAGAAAGAACAGAATGCCGAGCTTGGACTTATCAATGCCGAATATGAAATGCTGAAAACAAATTGCTCCGTCAGCAATAAGAATACCGCTACTTCTCTGGCCACTATCAAAGAAGTGAATCAATATTACTCCGGGCAGTTGAAAACTCTGAAAACCAAAGAACTGGCTATCAATGAACAGATAGCCGAACTTGCCATCAAACAGGAACAACTGAACTCTGAACTGGCACAACTAAGCGGTAAATCTCTAACTCCTATGAGTGAAATTATGGTCAATGTAAATGCGCCAACAGCTTGCAAAGCTACATTCACTCTGAGCTATTATGTGAAAAATGCCGGTTGGTTCCCCTCTTATGATGTTCGTTCCGGTAGCCTGGCCGAGCCTATCTCCATCGTTTACAAAGCCAACATCTTTCAGAATGCCAAGGAAGAGTGGAAGAACGTAGAATTATCCCTCTCATCCTCTAATCCTTCCACCGGAAGCGTAGCTCCCACTCTGTCTACTTACTGGTTGGATTATGGACTTGCAGCACCACGCTACAATTTGAATCTCAATGGAAATACCGTTTCAGGAGTCGTTCTTGATAATGAACGTACGCCCGTAATAGGTGCTACCGTTACCATCCCGGGAACTACAATAGGAACCATAACCGACGTAAACGGTAAGTATTCCATAACTATTCCCAATGGACAAAACAAACTTCAATTTTCATATATTGGCTATCAGACTCAGACCAAAGATATACAAGGAAGTATTATGAATGTTACCCTTCAGGAGGACACGCAAGCATTGGATGAAGTAGTGGTAGTAGGTTACGGCACTGAAAGGAAACCTCTCATGGCAAGTGCAGTCTCCGGTCTTAAGGTAAACCATAAAAAAGATATTCAATACGAAGAAGCGGCCAGCATGGCCCTTGACGTTGAACAGAACCAAGCACAGATGGGCTACGAATTTGAAATCAAAGTCCCCTACACCATTCCTTCTGACAACAAACCTGTAGTTGCAGAAATCGGTCATTACGAATTACCCGCCTCCTATGCTTATCAGAGCACTCCGAAGATAGATAAAGATGCTTTCCTGATTGCCCAGGTAACCGACTGGGAAAAGCTAAACTTACTTGAAGGCGAAGCAAATGTTTACTTTGAAAATACTTTCATTGGCAAGTCCATTATGAATGTCACCCAACAGAACGACACACTATCCTTCTCTTTAGGTCGTGATAAACGTATCATGATACAGCGTACGAAAGAGAACGAATATACCTCACGCAAGTTTATGGGTTCCAATCAGACGCAATCCATTGCATGGAAACTTTCTGTCCGCAATACGCGTCCAGAGCCTGTCACCCTTACGCTTTACGACCAACTGCCCGTATCACGCAACAATAACATTACCGTAACAGCAGAAGAAATCAGCGGCGGCAGTCTGGATGAAGCGAAAGGTATCATCACCTGGCAAATTACCTTAAAGCCCGGAGAACAACGTGATTTAGCTCTACGTTATAAAGTGAAGTATCCCAAAGGACGAAACTTAATAATAGAATAGATGATAGTGCACAATATATAATAAATATTAATACACATAATAATAATATAGCCTCATGCATCCTTTTCATTTTCTGATTGTTTATTCTAAAAAAAAGAAGAAGAAGTTATGAAAAAGATTATCTTATTACTGATGTTGGTTTTCATAGGTGCATCTACAACAATTTATGCACAGGAAAGTAAAAGTGAAAGTCGCCGTGCTGAACGTAAAGCACAACGTGATGCAATAAAAGCTCAGGAGAAAATAGAAGAAGAACGAGCATACGCTGATGCAGTACAAGCCATTAAGGAAAGAAAGTTTGTATTGGAAGCGGATCGTGTGACATTCAAAAGAGGCCGTAGTGCTTTTGTTACATCCAATACCAATTTTATCCTTTTAAATGGTGACCGGGCATCCGTACAGATTGCTTTCAACGGCGCTTTTGCAGGCCCTAATGGAATTGGAGGTGTTACAGTAGATGGTACTGTAGGTAAAGTGAAAGTCACCACTGATAAAAAAGGAAATGTAAGTTGCAGTTTCAGTGTGTCAGGGGTTGGTATTTCAGCACAAGTCTCCATCAGATTGACCAATGGGGGCAATAAAGCATCTGCTACAGTAAATCCCAACTATAATTCGAACAGGCTATCATTGGATGGCAAACTCATTCCACTGTCCGAATCGAATATATTCAAGGGACGGTCGTTCTAATTATTGTAACTGAACACTTGCGGCTGCGAAGGCCTGCGCTTATATAAGTGAACGCTTATACTAATATAAGCGCAGGCTTGTGCAGATATAAGCGCAGGCCTTCGCAGATATAAGTGTTTTTATAGAAGTTTATGCACCAAAGAACTTCATAGGTTGTTTTTCTTCAAGTACTGTAGTTTAAAGTTCGAGGCTTTTCATTATCTTTGTTCTCAATAATAATAATTGACAGCCTCCTTTTTACAGATGAAACATCCGCAAACAATCCTCATCACCGGTGCATCTTCCGGTTTCGGAAAAGTAATCGCCACGCAATTGGCCGCACAAGGTCACACCGTCTATGGCAGCAGCAGGAAAGCCGTTTCCGATAATCCGGATTTCAAGATGCTGCAACTGGATATTACTGATCCTGTATCGGTATCCAACGCCATATCTACCATCATTGAAGAACAAGGCAGCATTGATGTACTTGTCAATAACGCCGGGATGGGTATCAGCGGAGCTATCGAACTCACTACCGAGGAAGAGATACAACGCCAGATGAATACGAATTTCACGGGTGCCGTCCGTATGTGTGCAGCAGTACTGCCTTTCATGCGCGAAGCCGGACAAGGACGAATCATAAATATCAGCTCCATCGCAGGCGTCCTTGCCGTTCCCTTTCAGGCTTTCTACAGTGCATCCAAGTTTGCGATTGAAGGGTATAGTGAAGCACTTTATCAGGAAGTAAAGCCGCTGGGCATCCAAGTTTGCGTAGTCGAACCGGGAGATTTCCAGACAGGCTTCACAGCGCAGCGGCAAGTGTGTCAGACTTCCCTATCCCATGCACAATATGGGGAGAGTTTTGCAAAAGCCATGCGAAACGTAGAACAGTCTGAAAACAATGGCTGCCGACCGGAAAAGTTAGGCAAAGCAATCTGTAAACTGGTAAATAGCCGCCATCCTGCTTTCCGCACAAAGGTCGGTCCATGGGAACAAGTATTCTTTGCACGCATCAAACCTATGCTGCCGTTTTGTCTGGTAGATTGGCTGATCAGGAAATTCTATTAGTTAGCTCGTAGCTCAATAATATTCCCCCAGCAAGAATTGTATGTAATCATATAATTTATATCTTTGCGAGCAAATAAACATCACCCCCTTACAAGGTTCAAGTAATGAAACAGACTATTCTCACTATTTTCTTTGCAATCATAGCATGGGGAGCGAATGCCCAATCCCCTATCTCCTTCCAGGTAAAAGCCGGAGTCGGTACCTCCAACTTCTATGGAGAAAATGTAGAAAGTGACACACGCATCGCCTACAAAGTAAGTGTCGGCATGAACTATGAACTTAATCGCACATGGGTATTTCAACCCTCACTGAACTTTGTATCGATAGGTGCCCGTGAAGAGGTGGAATATATAGGCAAGGTCAACATGAACGAGTTGTATATCCAACTCCCCATCATGATGTCCGCCCGCCTCAACCTTGGAAAGAATTACACTGCTTCCCTGAGTGCCGGTCCGTATATTGCCTACGGCGTAGGCGGAAAGACATCCGGTGAGATGGAGGAATATGATTACAGTAGTGAATACAGGCCCGACAGAAGCTACAGATTCCGCATAGATACTTTTGGTAACCGGATAGATGACAAAATGGGGAACAAACGCTTCGACGCCGGTCTTATGTTCGGCCTCAATTTCGAATATCACAAATTCATATTCGGAGCAGAGCTTCAATTGGGAATGATCAAGGTAAACGACCAGCTGGATAATCTGTTGCAGTCATCCGGCATTGAGAAATTCTCTCCCAAGAATCTCGCTTCGTTCTTCACTGTAGGATACCGGTTCTGATTTATAAAACCGTCTAAAAACTCATCAGATCATTCAATGCTTCGCTCATGCTGGGATGTGTAAATATATAATCACGCAAGAAAGTATATTCCTGTCCCGTTTTCATTACAATAGATACGATATTAATGATCTCACTTGTTTCCGGTCCGAACAGGGAACAACCCAAAATCTTATTTGTATCGGCATCCACTACTACCTTAAATAACCCGTCAGTCTCACCTAAAGTACGTGCCCGTGGAATGGCTGCTACGGGAAGTGTATTCACTTTTACGTTCAGTCCTTTCTTACGGGCTTCCGTCTCACTCAACCCTACACGTGCCAAAGGAGGATCCATAAATACCGAATAACTCACAGGCTCACGGTCGTCTGTACGCCGTTCTCCTGCACCAAACAAATCTTCACGGATAATACGGTAATCGTCCAATGAAATATAAGTGAATTGCAATCCGCCTTTTACGTCACCAATGGCACGGATGGCCGGATTAGTAGTACGCAGCCATTCATCTACAATAATAGCTCCCCGTTCATTCACTTTCACGCCGGCAACTTCCAGGTTCAGTCCCGAGGTATTCGGACGGCGCCCTGTCGCCAATAAAATAGCATCTCCTTCCAGGTGATGGATTTCATGAGTTACAGCATCCTCATAAATCACTGTTGCAGCGTCCACGGATTGTACCTTTGCATTGAGATAGAATACAATGCCTTTTTTCTCCAATACGGTCTGTACGTTGGCAGCAATATCCCTGTCTTCACGGCCAATCAGTTCGGGATACCCTTCAAGTACCGTCACCTTCGAACCGAAAGAGGCATACATGGAAGCAAATTCCAGGCCGATATAACCTCCACCCACAATCACCAACCGTTCAGGAAGTTCTTCCAGTTCCATGATGGAAGTGCTGGTGTATACGCGGGGATTCTCTTTTATTCCATCAATAGGCGGTACGATGGTTTCCGCACCGGTATTTATAAAGATCTGAGAAGACTGCAATTCTATTACTTCCGTCTCCGTCCGCACTTCTACTACATCAGGACCGGCAAACGATCCGACACCTGTATACACCGTCACATTAGGATTATCAGCCAGATTATGATAGTTCTTGTTCCGCAGAAAAGAAGTAACCTCTTCCTTGCGACCAATGGCTTGACGGTAATATTCCTTCTTCTCTTCCCACGTAGCCTTTACCGGAGTTTCCTTAGCCAGATGTACCAACGTCTTTGTAGGAATACAGCCGATATTGATACATGTGCCTCCATACATACGATCGGAACGTTCTACTATGGCAACCGTCTTCTGACGTTTTGCAAATTCGGCGGCTAAGGTCTTCCCACCCTTGCCGAAACCAATAATAATGGCATCATACTTTTTCATATCTCTATTTTTTTAATTGTTCCAGTACGCTCTTCGCACTGTCTGCTAATATAACAATTGCGCCGGCCAAAATGGCTGTATCTTTTATAACTAATCTTCCTGCACCGGTCAATAATGGGAAACCGGACTCGCCACTGCCCAGGTTAGGAACCCATACTTCGGGTGTGGTGACAAGGAAAGAAAGCGTTCCGAGAGTCATGATAATGGCAAGTCCCGCCCCTACCAAACCTACTTTCGGCCAAAAGATACCGAGGAATGTTAGGATACCGATACTCATGATAAGGATACCCAATCCGTGAGAAAAGCCATACGTATTATTCTCCTTGTGCCACTCATGCTTCACGGCATCAAATTCTCCTTCTTTCAGCTTATACTCTTTATAATCGGGAGCATCGTGTGTATAGAAGAAGCTCATAAAAGGGCTATTTGCCACAAAAGGTACGATGCCTTCCGCTTCATAATTCCAGAACTTCAACCCGCCGATCCAAACGAAAATAACCAGAATTGATACGCGAATAAGATTGATACCTAACTTCTGAGTAGATGCAGCCAGTGTCAGGGCTGCTACGAACATAGATTTTAATTTTGTTTTCATACGATTATTGCATTAATGAATTGTTTTGTTTTTCTGATGCAAAAATCGGGGTTTATGTCAGGGTATGAAATGGCAATTCCACCGTATCAGTTGGCAATATTTCCCGTTGTGTTCGATTTACGGAAATCGGATACACTTTCACCGGTCATTTTCTTGAAAAAACGGCTGAAAGTGGACAAATCTTCGAAACCCAGCAGTTCGCTGATTTCCTTGGCACTTTTAGGGGTATATAGCAATAATCTCTTGGCTTCCGACTCTATCCGTTCATGGATAATGCGTAGCGGGGAAGGTACTCCGCAAGAGGCAAACAAATTGGAAAGTGTCTTTGGGGAACGGAATAACAGGTCGGCATAATCCTGTACCTGCTTCTTTTCGCGGAAATGCTGGTCAACCAGAATATAAAAACGACGAACGATATCAAAAGCTTTTTCCTGCTCCGGCGTGACGCCACACTTTTCACGGGCAATGCGGGTGCAGGTGATAATAAAACGTTTGAGAATGATACGTAACATTTCCTCTTGCAGATTATCGCGAACGGCGGACTCCTGCCAGAAGATACGAATAATGTCATTCAGGTTGGCGGATTGTTCCGGCGAAAGTTTCAGTTTCATCACTTGGGAAGAACCATGAAAAAGGAAACCATTACAGGATACTTCGTCATCATGACCGAATATGCAGTAAAAATTGCTGTTGAACAGGAAAGTGAGGTACTCTCCCTCCACCGATTTAATTTCAATATGCTGCAAAGGAGTAAGACTTATGATTTCGTCCTGTTCCAGCTGTATGGGAATATGGTCTATCTCTATAGTTAAGTTTCCACTACGCACCCAAATGAACTTATATAAAGTAGTATCCTGTTGCAGTGCTTTATTTTCGTGAAAACAAAAGGTCATTGCCAAGTTCCCGTTCAGACGGGTATTTAATTGATAATCTATCATGATGTTAAAAAGTTAGAGTTCTTTGTCGTATACCGAAGTACAAATATACACTATTCCGTAAATGAAAAGAAAAGACTACTATTATTTTTCATTATTAATCATACTCTACAGTACCTTCTAAGTCATATTTAATACAATTTCGCACATCATTGGATTAATTTTCACAAAAATGCCTTACCTTTGCCCACTGTGTAATACAAAAGATTGATAGACATGAAAAGACTTACATTGTATATGTTTATGCTCGTACTGAGCATCGGTTACGTTTCGGCACAGGGGAAAGCTGATATTAAGTTTGATAAGACCTCACACAACTTCGGTACGTTTTCTGAAAATGATCCGGTAGTAAGTTGTGTATTCACATTCACTAATGTGGGCGATGCTCCGCTGGTTATACATCAAGCCGTAGCTTCCTGCGGATGTACAGTTCCTGAATATACCCAGGAACCCGTATTGCCGGGCAAAACCGGAACCGTTAAGATTACTTACAACGGAACAGGTAAGTATCCGGGACACTTCAAAAAATCCATCACTTTGCGCACGAATGCCAAAACAGAAATGATGCGACTCTTTGTAGAAGGAGATATGACACCGAAAGATGCAAAATAAGCATCTTTATATATAAGAATAAAGGAGAATTTTTCAATTCTCCTTTTTTTTTGCTTTCTTTGAAGCTGATTTGGATAAAATAAACAATTAATTGACGGCATAATAACTATAAAACATAAAAGCAATTAAGAAACTATGAAACAAGAAGAAGAGAAATTGACCGGTCTGCCGGAAAATGCATTCCGTGAACTGAAACCGGGCGAGGTCTACAACCCGTTGATGAGCCCTAACAAGAAGTACCCGGAAGTTAACCTCTGGTCTGTATTATGGGGTATCGCCATGGCTATCCTCTTTTCGGCTGCGGCAGCCTATCTGGGATTAAAAGTAGGACAAGTGTTCGAAGCAGCCATTCCTATTGCAATTATTGCCGTAGGCGTATCAGGCGCTGCCAAACGTAAGAATGCGTTAGGAGAAAATGTCATTATCCAATCTATCGGAGCCAGTTCCGGCGTTATTGTGGCAGGTGCCATTTTTACCCTGCCCGCCTTATACATTCTACAAGAAACTTATCCGGCGGAAATCACGGTTACTTTTACTCAGGTATTCATCAGTTCATTGCTGGGAGGCGTATTGGGTATTCTCTTCCTCATCCCATTCCGTAAATATTTTGTAAGTGATATGCATGGCAAGTATCCTTTCCCCGAAGCAACAGCTACCACACAGGTACTGGTATCGGGCGAAAAAGGCGGAAGTCAGGCAAAACCGTTATTGCTGGCCGGCATTATCGGAGGTCTGTACGACTTCATCGTTGCTACATTCGGCTGGTGGAACGAAAACTTCACCACACGTGTATGCGGCTTTGGTGAGATGCTGGCCGATAAAGCAAAACTGGTATTCAAAGTGAATACAGGTGCGGCCGTACTCGGTTTGGGCTATATTGTGGGACTAAAATATGCTTCTATCATTTGTGCCGGTTCACTGGCTGTATGGTGGATTATCATTCCGGGAATGTCCATGATCTGGGGCGACAGCGTGCTGAACCAGTGGAATCCGTCAATTGTGGCTACCGTAGGCAGCATGGCTCCCGAAGAAATTTTTAATTATTATGCCAAGAGCATCGGTATCGGCGGTATTGCTATGGCAGGTATCATCGGTATCATCAAGTCATGGGGTATCATCAAAAGTGCCGTAGGACTGGCAGCTAAGGAGATGGGTGGAAAATCCAATGTAGAAGCCAGCATGAAGCGCACTCAACGTGATATTTCGATGAAGATTATCGCTATCGGTTCTATTATAACACTGTTGCTGGTATTCTTATTCTTCTACTTCGATGTGATGCAAGGCAGTTTGCTGCATACTGTGGTAGCTATTCTGCTGGTGGCAGGTATCGCTTTCCTGTTTACGACTGTGGCTGCCAATGCCATTGCAATCGTAGGTACGAATCCGGTTTCCGGCATGACGCTGATGACATTGATTCTGGCATCGGTAGTGATGGTATCTGTTGGCTTGAAAGGTCCGGAGGGAATGGTAGCCGCATTGGTAATGGGTGGCGTTGTGTGTACGGCACTGTCTATGGCAGGTGGTTTCATTACTGACTTGAAAATCGGTTATTGGTTGGGCAGTACACCCGCTAAACAGGAAGCCTGGAAGTTTCTTGGAACGATTGTTTCAGCTGCAACCGTAGGTGGTGTAATGATTATCCTGAATAAGACATACGGATTTACCAGCGGACAACTGGCTGCTCCGCAAGCTAATGCGATGGCGGCAGTTATTGAACCGTTAATGAATGGCGTGGGTGCCCCCTGGTTGCTTTACGGCATTGGTGCAGTACTGGCTATCGTGCTGAATGCATTCAAGATTCCCGCATTGGCATTTGCACTGGGTATGTTCATTCCGTTACAGCTGAACGTTCCTCTTGTAGTGGGTGGTGCCATCAACTGGTATGTGACAAGCCGCAGCAAAGATGCCACCCTTAATACTGAACGCGGTGAAAAAGGTACGTTGCTGGCATCCGGTTTCATTGCCGGTGGTGCGCTTATGGGTGTAGTCAGTGCAGCAATGCGTTTCGGAGGTATCAATCTGGTAAATGACGCCTGGGTAAACAATACATGGTCCGAGGTACTAGCATTGGGTGCATACGCATTACTGATAATTTACTTCATTAAAGCTTCAATGAAAACCAAATAATAGAAATATAATGAGAACAATTTTATTCATTACAGCACTGTTTATATCAACTCTGCTATCTGCTCAGAAGCCCGTTGAGATACCCTTGTGGCCCAATGGTGCTCCTAATACGAATGGCCTGACAGGAGATCAGGAAGACTTGAACGGCGGCCGTGTGGCTAACGTCATTAATCCCACCATCACGGTTTATCGTCCGGCAAAGCCAAACGGCATGACTATCTTGATGTGTCCGGGCGGCGGATATGCCCGCCTGGCAATGAATCACGAAGGCCATGACATGGCATCCTGGTTCAACACACAGGGAATCACGTATGCCGTCCTGAAATATCGTATGCCGAACGGAAATCGCGAAGTGCCCCTCTCAGATGCAGAACAGGCCATCCGCATTATTCGCCAGCATGCCAAAGAATGGGGTATCAATCCGAATCAGGTAGGCGTTATGGGTGCATCGGCAGGCGGACATCTGGCTGCTTCTCTCTCTACACTTTACAGTAGCGATGAAACGCGTCCAGACTTTCAGATATTGCTTTATCCGGTAATCTCTATGGTACCGGGTATCACCCATGGAGGTTCCCGCAAGAACCTTCTTGGCGACAACCCGACCAAGGAACTGGAAGATGCGTATTCTCTGGAACGTCGTGTATCTCCCCGCTCTCCACAAGCTTTCATCGTACTTTCTGCTGATGATGGCGCTGTGCCACCCATGAATAGTATCGGCTACTTTCTTGCTCTCAACCAACAGAAAGTTCCCGTATCCATGCACATCTACCCCATTGGCGGACATGGCTGGGGCTTTCGCGATAACTTCACTTACAAACGCCAGTGGACAGAAGAACTGGAGAAGTGGTTGCGTGACGGGGTGAAATTCGAGAAAAATAACTAATATATCAACTCATGAAAAAATTGACTTTTATCACCTGTCTCGTATTACTACCCCTCGCCCTTCAGGCACAGGAAGACCGTTACGACCAGTTGACCAATCCGAAGTTGACCAGTATCAACAAAGAGGCTCCCCGGAGTACATTCACTTCTTATGCCACCGAAGAAGATGCTATCGTCAACGACCGGACGAACGGAGCCAGCCGCCTATCCCTCAACGGGAAATGGAAGTTCAACTATGTGGAAAACTTTGCCGACCGTCCCACAGACTTCATGAATGTGCGTACTGATGTGAACCGTTGGCCGGACATCAATGTACCGGGTAACTGGGAGTTGCAGGGCTTCGGTACTCCGATCTACGTCAACCAGCCTTACGAGTTCTGTTCTAAGGGTTACGAACCTTATTGGGACAAGCCTAATCCGCCTTATGTACCCAAAGACTGGAATCCGACAGGAACATATCGCCGTGATTTCGTTGTAGGTAATGACTGGGATGGAAAAGAAATCTTCCTCAGTGCGGACGGTGTACGCGGTGCTGCTTTCTATTACATGAATGGCAAGTTTGTAGGTATGAGCAAGGATGCTAAAACTCCTGCCCGCTTCAACGTTACCGCCATGATCAAAAAAGGTAAGAATATGATTGCCATTCAGGTACACCGTTTCTCGGATGCCAATTATCTGGAATGTCAGGACTTTTGGCGCATCAGCGGTATAGAGCGCGATATCTATCTTTATGCCACACCCAAAATTCATATTGCAGACTTCAAGGTAGAGACTCCGTTGGATCCTTATTACAAGGACGGTATCCTGCAACTGAAAGTGAAGCTTACGAACGAAAGTGATATAAAGTCTCCTTATGTAGTTTCCTATCGTTTACTCGATGACCAGGATCAGCAAGTAACCCAGTCCTCTACCCGTGTGGAAGGTGATCAGACCGAAGTAGAATTCACGAAGAAAACCCTCCGTGGTGTAAAGCATTGGACGGCTGAAACACCTAATCTTTATACACTCGTCATCAGCCTGAAGCGCACCAATGGCGAAATAATAGAAGCCACCAGTTGCAAGGTAGGTTTCCGCACGATAGAGATTAAGGATAAGCAACTGCTTGTGAATGGCGTGCCTATCCTTGTGAAAGGTGTGAATATACATGAGCATAATGAATACACAGGACATTACGTTCCGGAAGATCTTATGATCAAGGATTTCGAACTCTGGAAAAAATATAATGTGAACACCGTACGTACTTGCCACTACCCGCAACAGGAACGTTTCTACGAACTTTGCGACCAATATGGTATATACGTAATTGATGAAGCAAATATTGAAAGCCACGGTATGGGTTATAACCTCAATGTAGGTGGTACTTTGGGTAACAATCCGTTATTCATGAATGCTCACCTCGACCGTACCATGAATATGTACGAACGCGATAAGAACCATCCGTCTGTAATCATCTGGTCACTGGGTAATGAAGCTGGAAACGGACTGAACTTCTACGTTACCTATAATAGTCTGAAGATGCTCGATAGCCGTCCTATCCAGTACGAACGTGCCGGATTAGAATGGAATACGGATATATATTGTCCGATGTACTCTTCTCCCCAATCTATTGAAAAGTATGCCCAGAATAAGGAAATGACTCGTCCGCTTATCCTGTGTGAATATGCTCATGCTATGGGTAATAGTCTTGGAAACTTCCAGGATTATTGGGATGTGATTGAGAAATATCCGATATTACAGGGTGGTTGCATCTGGGACTGGGTAGATCAAGGCTTTGCCGCCAAAACCAGTGACGGACGCAAATATTGGAATTATGGTGGTGACTATGGCGATACCGGAACTCCTTCCGATGGCAACTTCTGCATCAATGGTGTAGTTTATCCCGACCGCAGTATAAAGCCCCAGACTATTGAAATGGGTAAGGTTTATCAGAACATAAAATTCATTAAGTTCGATCCGCAAACCTGCACGGTGCAGATACGCAATGACTTCTCATTTACTGATCTGAATAAATATGATTTCCATTATGTCGTTCGCGATCATGGAAAAGAGATTTATAAAGGTCAGATGGATAATATCAATGCTGCTCCGGGTAAGACAGCTACCAGTGCATTCCTGCAAGGTATTCCTAAAGAAAAGAATACTACGGGAGATGTACGCATCGAGTTCTATGCAACCATACGTAATGCAGAACCTTTCTTACCGGTTGGTACAGTAATTGCTCGTGAACAAACTTATGTTCACCCGTTCTTTAAGAAAGAAGTGGTACGTATGGATCCCGCGAAAGTAGATGAAGTCTTTTCACAGGTTGTTTTCAGCGGTGATGATTTCAAGGCTACATTTGATAAACAAAGCGGCTTGCTGACCTCTTATATCTATAAGAAGCAAGAGTATATCCACAACGGTCAAGGTCCGCAACCTTTCTTCTGGCGTGCACCTACCGATAATGATTACGGAGCAAAACTTCCCACTCGCTTGAAAGCATGGCGCGAGGCCAGTTACCAGGCACCTAAGGCAGAATCGTTCAATGTTTCTAAAGATGGCGGCAAGTCTATTGTAAAGGTTACATATCGTTTTCCGCAGGTAGATGCACAGTGGGAAATTACCTATAAAGTCTTTGCCAATGGCATTATCAAAGTGGATAATCGCTTTGTAGCCGAAGGTACGGAAACTCCGATGATACCCCGTGTAGGTTTGCGTATGCAATTATCGGAAATATTAAACGACCTTACTTACTATGGTCGTGGTCCGGAAGAAAACTACCGTGATCGTCGCACTTCGCAGTTTATCGGAGAATATACCACTCCGATAAAGGACTTGTACGAACCGTACATCCGTCCGCAAGAAAACGAGCATCGTACGGATATTTACTGGTGTGCGCTCACCACTAAGCAAAAAGCCGGTTTGCTCTTCATTGCCGACCGTACGTTTGAACTGAATGCTTCCAACTATCTGCTTGGAAGTCTGGATAGCGGCGAAACCATCGACAATGGTGCCCCACGTACCAACGAAACAAATCATCGTCATCTCACCGACCCACAACCCGTGAAACAGGTAGATATGTTTATCGACTATCGTATGATGGGTGTAGGTGGTGATAACAGTTGGGGAGCTATAGCACACGAACCGTATCTGATTCGTCCAGGTGTAGAAAATGCCATTGAATATGGCTTCTCCATCGTACCATTTGACAAAAAGGCGGATTACAAAAATTTAATCTATCAATATTAAATTTAATCTGTCCAAATTAAGGATTAATGAAAAGGATGTCGTACTTTTGCGACATCCTTTTTTATTTATATTAATAAACGAAAGAACAATGAAAACAATGATTACTACCCTCCTGTTCAGTGCGCTTTGTGTAGCTACTGTCAGTGCTCAGACAGATGAAAAAGACAACGCCATGCTGAATAATGGAATAAATTTTCTGGATATTCCTTACGTGGCACATACACTGGAAGCGACTGACGGTGAAGAAGAGCTTATCATCAATTGTGATGAAGTAGATTGTACTACTTTCGTAGAATATACTCTTGCTATGGCCCTCTCTCCTACCGAAGACGGTCAGATAGCCGAAGGTGATTTCGCTGATAAGCTTCAGATGATCCGCTATCGTGACGGAAAGATAAACGGTTATACTTCCCGCCTGCACTACATTGCAGATTGGGTAAACAATGGTATTCGTAACGGTTTCCTGGAAGACGTAACAACAGTTAACAGTCCTTATATACAGCAAGTTTCTCTTTCCTACATGTCTTCTCATCCAGAACTGTACAAGCAGTTAAGTAACTCTCCGGGGAACGTAACAAAGATGAAAGAAATAGAAAAGTCATTGAATGGTCAGGAATTTCATTATGTCCCCAAAGATAAACTACCATTCGACGGTCTGCCTTGGATAAAGAATGGTGACATCATTGCTATCACTACAAATACCCCGGGATTGGATGTAGCTCATATGGGTATTGCTTTCTATGTAAACGGCAAACTAAGTCTGCTGCATGCTTCTTCCAAAGAGAAGAAAGTGGTTATTTCTAAAGTGACCTTGGGGCAGATGTTACAGAAAAACAAAAATTGGACGGGAATTAGAGTACTAAGAATGAAGAAATAAACTTTAAATATTAGCAAAATAAATGCGGAAGCTTCAATTAATGAAACTTCCGCATTTTATATTTATGGCTAATGCGAATCTGGAGTTGAATTTAATCGGTGCAGAAGGAATAAAGGAGTGGTAAGGCGGTAAGGTAACAGGGTGGATAAAGTGGCTGCGCTATATATTACAGAGTGTTATCCCGTTATCACTTTATCACCCCACCACCTTATCACATTTTGTTCATATCCGATAAATAATGAACAGAATTCAACTCCTGATCCACATGGTTAATTAAAAATAGCTTGGAGATATTCTTTAAAATATCTCCAAGCCCCCAGAAAAACTAAAATAACAATCTGTTACCCTCGCATCAGCAATTCCGGGAATGTAAATCCTTGCATGGTATAGCAGATAAAGAAGATGGTAGCACTAACAATCCAAAGAATAAGCAATGTCCACTTCAACCCGGAAACCATAGGTTGCCAATTGAATACCGGACGAAAGATTGCGAAAACAAGGCTAACCAGAGGAATACCCACTACGAGGATACCTGCAATATATAGTACGATGGCTGACAAAGGAGATGTAGGTAATACAAAATCAATAGCCGGGAACCAAGACATCAACGCCGCACCACCACCAATAGCAACTGCAATAGCGGCAAAGAGCAAAGCTACAAATACAATACCGAAAACAAACAGTACCGGGCTGCAAATGATAGCCACAATAACCAGACAAATCTTCAGGAACCAACCGACAATCATTAATAATGTATCACCAGTCCTTTGCATAGAAGTACGAGGTTTATCAGACTTCATATAATCGTTTACATTATTGGTAACTCTCTCAAAACCATCAGTTACAGTCTTTCCAATATTCTCTACCGTAACAGCTTCGCCGCGCATATTCAACTTTTCAGCCGCCGTACGAGCTTCGGGAATCACTATCCAGCAAATGATATAAATAGGGATCAAGAACTTGAAACCAAAGATTGCGCAAAAAACAAGAGCCAAACGGAACCAGGTGGAATCCCAACCCAAATAAACACTAAGTCCCCCTATCACGCCACCCAGCATTTTATCGTCCGGATTGCGATACAAACGATGACGGGCAGAAGTATATGAAGAATCAGTATCACCATTCCAGGAACCGGAACCATAACCTTCACCGGAGGCACCCTTCGTATTTCCGGAACCGGAAGCAGTATTCTCTTCCGTACCAGTTTCCATCTCTTCAGGTTTCCCCATACGATTGATTACTTCTTCTACATCGGTTATAGTGATCACCTGAGAGCCAGCAGTCAGCTTCTCTGAAAAAAGTTCAGAGATGCGAAGTTCGATGTCATTTACAATCTCGTCAGCACCAGCTTGTCTTCTAAAGTGCAGTTTCAGATTGCATAGATAGTTATCCAAAAGGCGATAGGCGTCTTCATCAATGTGGAAAACAGTTCCGCCCAAATTTACTGTTAATGTCTTTTTCATTGCTATTTGTTTTTTTAATTTATACTGATACGAGGTTTTTCAATATTATGAATCTAATAGTTGGCTATATGATTCACTGTTTCATTCAACTCACGCCAGGAGATTTCCAACTCTCCAAGAAAAACTTCCCCTTTTGGGGTGAGCTTGTAATATTTACGTGGCGGTCCTTGTGTGGACTCTATCCATTCGTAACTTAATAGATCGTCATTCTTCAGACGAGTGAGCAGGGGGTAAAGCGTTCCTTCCACTACGATCAGCTTAGCTTCTTTAAGTTTCTGGATAATATCCGAAGCGTAGGCCGGTTCTTTATGAAGCAGTAGCATGATGCAATACTCTAACATGCCCTTACGCATTTGCGACTTTACATTATTTACGTCCATCTCTTATTGGTTTACGATTCGACAATTTTCTATTTTACAGCGAAGATAGCAACTGATTGAAATAGAGCTTTTCTTTGTATGACACAAATATATGTATTATCTTAGTACTATGCAATACAAAGTACCTTGTATTTCATTTAATTAACACTATTATCTATTCACACCTTATTAATAAAGCACCAAGGGAAAGAATAACATATAAGAGAAAAATGTATCTTTGCGGAAAAGATATAAATACAACGAACTATGTTAACTATCAGAAAAGCAACTACAGCCGATTGTGAGTTGATTCACAAACTTGCATGGCAGATATTTCCGGAGACTTACAAGGACATACTTTCACCGGAACAAAACGATTACATGATGGAATGGATGTACTCCATAAAGAACATCCGCAAGCAAATGGAAGAAGAAGGACATGTATATTTCATTGGATACAAGGACAACGAAGTGTGTGGTTATGTATCTGTGCAACAACAAGGTGAAGATCTCTTCCATTTACAGAAAATATATGTACTCCCCTCCTTCCAAGGATCACATTGCGGTAGCTTCTTATTCCATGAAGCCGTCAAATATATCAAGGAAGTACATCCCGGTCCATGCCTGATGGAATTAAATGTAAACCGCAACAACAAAGCGCTGAATTTCTATGAACGCATGGGGATGAGAAAATTGAGGGAAGGGGATTTTCCGATAGGGAACGGATATTATATGAATGACTTTATAATGGGGCTGGAGATCAATTAAAAATTAAAGGCTGCGCAGTTCAAAAAGAGAACCTTGCGCAGCCTTTAATTTTTAATTGATAATTCTTTATTTCCAATTATTCCGTTACTCGTTCCAACCATTTTACCATGGCAAACATAACACCCATTGACACAAGACAAATAACAAAGAATACAGTCCAACACTGCCAGATAGGAATCTTGTTATACATCATAGGACCAAGGAATAAGAAAAGATTTCCTATCGCTGTTGCACCAAGCCACAAGCCTTGGCACAAACCCTGAATATGTTTGGGAGCTACCTTAGAAACAAATGAAAGACCAAGCGGAGAAATAAAAAGCTCAGCTACAGTCAAGAAGAAATAAACCACAATCAGCACCCACGGACCAGCCTTCAACCCTGCTTTGGCAGAGTCAGCCATCGCCTTAAACTCAGTGCCTGAAGGATAACCTTGCATTGCCGAATAAATAGTAAGGAATAAGAAGGCAAGTCCTGCAATACCCATACCAATGGCAATCTTCTTAGGAGTAGAAATTTGCTGACCACGACGGGAAAGCGCACCAAAGAAGAGCATGATGAGCGGAGTAAGTACTATCACAAAGAATGGATTCACAGCCTGCCAAATTTCGGGCGCAATGCTATCGGTTACTACAAAATCGCGGGCAAAAAGTGAAAGCGACTGTCCGTTCTGGTGGAATGAGAACCAGAAGAAAATCACAATACCTAATACAGCAAACAGTGCATATAAACGTTGCTTTATCTCTTTTGCCATGGCTGCCTTCTCGGCAGGTGTATAAGTTACCGATTCCAGTTTTTCCTTCTTGCCCGGTGTAGGGAATACCTTCCGACACGCAATGAAAATGAAAAGAGAAATAAGCATAGCTACTACCGAAGCTATGAATGAATAGTGGATACCTGTATTAAATACGTCAAGATACTGAGTACAGAAAACGCTCAAATCAGTTGTTACCGTGCCTCCTACTTTGACAACCAGTTCATTTAGGTTAGAGAGATTATCAGAAGCCATATTGCCACCTTCCTTAATATATTGATGGCACAATGCAGGCAGATCAGCGTTGTACATCATGCTATGAACCTTCAGCCACCATTCTCTGAGCAGGGGAGCAACAAAAGGTGCAATCAACCCACCAATATTGATAAATACATAGAATATCTGAAAGCCGGAATCACGACGGCTCTTAGCCAGCTTCAAGGCTTCAGGTCCTTTTTTCTCAGCTTCTTTCTCAAGGTTGTCATACATCTGGCCTACGATAGCCTGTAAGTTTCCTTTAAAAAGTCCGTTACCGAAAGCAATGAAAAACAAAGAGACACAAGTCAAAGGAAGCAACCAACCAATATTTTCAGCAGTGGACAGTACAGGAATAGATAGAATGACATAACCCAATGACATCACTATCAATCCTGACATGATTGTTCCTTTATAGTTTTGCGTCCTATCGGCAATAATACCGCCTACCAAACTCAGTACATAGATACCACAATAAAAGACTGAGTAGATAATGGAACTGGTTTCGTCACTCAGGCCGAATTTGGAGCAGAGGAACAGTACCAGTACGGCATTCATGATGTAGTAGCCGAACCTTTCGCCCATATTGGAGATAGCAGCTGCCAACAGACCTTTAGGATGATTCTTGAACATAGATATAAGTTTTTTAAATTAGTAATTAGATTGATTTTCGTTTATTAAATGCAAATATATACATTTTGCTGAAATAACCTGTAAAAAAGTGAAATTAGTCATGAAAAAGGATGCAAACTTCAGCATGAACCTCCTTAATTAAATCATTTGGATCAAGTTTAAGTTGCAGGCCACGCTGACCCGCACTTATGTAGATATAAGGATAATTGAGACAAGATTCATGAATGTATGTAGGGAAAGGTTTCTTCATACCGATAGGAGTACATCCACCACGAATATATCCCGTCAAAGGAAGTAATTCTTTCATCGGAATAAGATCACACTTCTTATTACCGGAAGCCTTAGCCGCCAATTTTAAATCTACCTCATGCTCACCGGGGATGACACATACGAAATAGCCATTCTTATCGCCATGCAGGACAAGGGTTTTGAATACCTGTTCGATATTCTCCCCCAAACTATCAGCCACATGAATAGCGCTTAAATCGTTTTCATCCACCTCATAGGGAATGAGTTCGTATGGTATTTTGGCTTTATCCAAAAGCCTCGCCGCATTCGTCTTATTGATTTTCATAATTTATCCTTTTAATTCTTCTCGCAAAAACTTAGGGGTATATCCCTTCTTACTCTTGGCCACTTCTTCCGGTGTGCCGCAACTGAGGAGTTGCCCCCCACCCTTACCACCATCAGGTCCCATATCGATGATATAATCAGCCATCTTGATAACATCCAGATTATGCTCGATGACAATCACTGTGTTACCTTTGTCCACCAATTTATTAAGCACATTCATCAGTACGCGAATGTCTTCGAAATGAAGTCCGGTAGTAGGCTCATCCAGAATATAAAGGGTTTTCCCCGTATCTCGCTTGGAAAGTTCCGTAGCCAATTTCACACGTTGGCTTTCACCACCGGAAAGGGTGGTGGAAGATTGTCCCAACTTTATATATCCCAGACCGACTTCCTGTATTACCTTAATCTTATTCAAAATCTGTGGCACATTTTCAAAGAACTCCACCGCACGGTTAATGGTCATATCCAGTACATCAGCAATAGATTTTCCCTTGAAGCGCACTTCCAATGTCTCACGATTATAGCGTTTGCCATGACAGACTTCACAGGGTACATATACATCGGGCAGGAAGTTCATTTCAATTGTTTTGTAACCATTTCCCTGGCACGCTTCACAACGTCCGCCACTCACATTAAAAGAGAAGCGCCCCGGTTTATAACCGCGTATCTTGGCTTCCGGTAATCCTACAAACAAATTACGAATATCAGAAAAGACTCCCGTATAAGTGGCTGGATTAGAACGCGGTGTACGCCCCAACGGAGACTGATCCACATTTACCACCTTATCGATGTTTTCCAATCCTTCAATACTATCGTATTCCAGAGGATCCTGAAGCGAGCGATAGAACTTCTGCGAAAGAATAGGTTGCAATGTTTCGTTGATCAGCGTAGATTTTCCGCTGCCGGATACACCAGTGACACAGATCAACTTACCAAGAGGAAATTCCACATCTACCCCTTTCAGGTTATTCCCCCGTGCACCACGCAGCCAAAGGCTATGCCCATTACCTTCACGACGTTTTTGGGGTATTTCTATCTCACGTTCCCCATTAAGATATTGTGATGTCAACGTATGCGTCTCCAACATTTCCTTGGGAGTTCCTGCAAAAACAACCTCACCACCCAAGCGTCCGGCTTTCGGCCCCATATCAATCACATAATCAGCAGCCATCATCATATCCTTATCATGCTCCACAACAATGACGGAGTTACCGATATCCCTCAGCTCTTTCAGAGAATGAATTAGCCGCTGGTTATCCCGCTGATGCAAGCCAATACTCGGCTCATCAAGAATATAAAGTACATTCACCAATTGCGAACCGATTTGAGTAGCCAAACGAATACGCTGACTCTCACCACCAGAAAGAGTTACAGAACCACGGTCAAGGGCAAGGTAATCCAGTCCCACATCCAACAGGAATTTCAGACGGGTACGGATTTCTTTCAATATCTCAACAGCAATTTGTTTCTGCTTATTATCCAGATACTGATCGACATTCATCAGCCAGTCATAAAGCTCATTGATATCCATACAAGACAGTTCATAGATATTCTTATCATGGATACGGAAATGAAGAGCTTCTTTATTCAATCTTGCCCCTTTACATTCAGGACATACAGTAGTTTTAGCAAATTGCTCCGCCCACTTTTGTGCAGTAGCAGAAGCATCTTTTTCCTGTAACATCTGAATATACTTCACCACCCCCTCAAACGTTACAAAGTAATCGGAAGAAGTACCGATAAGAGAGCTTTTAATCTTAATACGTTCATCCGAACCGTAGAGGATTTCATCAATGGCTTCATCCGGCAATTCCTTAACAGGAGTTTTTAAGGTAGCTTCATATTTCTCCAATAAAGCGGCAATCTGCCAGAAAATCATGCTATTCTTGTACTTACCTAATGGAATGACAGCTCCTTCGTATATAGAAAGTTCCCGATCGGGAATCACTTTTTCCACATCAATCTGATTCACAACTCCCAATCCCTTACATTTAGGGCAAGCACCTTGCGGAGAGTTGAATGAAAAATTGTGGGGTGCCGGCTCACGGTAGGACAACCCGGTAACAGGACACATTAACCGCTTACTATAGTGACGAACATTTTCGGATTGCAAATCAAGTATCATCAACAAGCCGTCACCTTGCTGCATCGCGGTAGCCACACTGTTTTTCAGACGAACGTCATCTTTATCCGTCACAACCAGCTTATCAATAACTACTTCTATATCATGATTCTTATAGCGGTCCAACTTCATACCGGGCAATGCCTCCTTGATTTCACCGTCTACACGAACATAGAGATAACCTTTCTTACGCACCTGTTCGAACAGTTCCTTATAATGTCCCTTACGAGTACGAACTAATGGAGCCAGAATATAAATTTTCTTGCCTTTATAATCATTCAGAATTAAATCAAGAATTTGCTCTTCAGTGTATTTCACCATTCTTTCACCCGAAAGATAAGAATAGGCTATACCGGCACGTGCATAAAGCAAACGTAAATAATCATAAATTTCCGTTGTAGTGCCGACTGTAGAGCGGGGATTCTTATTCGTCGTTTTTTGTTCAATAGAAATAACCGGACTCAATCCCGTAATCTTATCGACATCGGGACGCTCCAGATTTCCCAGGAAATTGCGGGCATACGCAGAAAATGTTTCGATATATCGACGCTGTCCTTCGGCAAAAATCGTGTCGAATGCCAACGACGACTTGCCGCTTCCGCTTAGTCCCGTAATAACGGTAAGACTGTTACGGGGAATTTCCGCATCGATATTTTTTAGATTGTGCACGCGCGCACCATATACATTGATGTATTCTGTTTCTTCTGTCATTTATCTTAATATATTAATATCACTTTTAATCTTATAATTAACTCCATCTGCTCCCTCCGCTTCTACCACTATAAAATAAACACCTTCGGGAACATTCTTTCCATGCGCAGTACCATCCCATCCTGCATCAATATTCTGTAATCCCCAGCGGTAAAGTTCCTGTCCCCAACGATTGAAAACATACGCATTGAAGCGAACCAGCGACTTATGCTTTACACGGAACACATCATTCACTCCGTCGCCATTAGGTGAAAAAGCATTCGGTACTTTAAGTTCCGATTCAGTAATACGAATCATAAAAGTGCCAGAAGTATTCGTTTCTTCCGTCTCAATATCCGTCATAGTCAGACGGACATAAAACATACCGGATTCCTGAAAACTATAAATAGTTTCAGCATCAAAGCGCGTCAGGAAAATATCATTGAAAGCTGCGTCGCGAGAGAAGTTCCATTCATAACGAAAGTTTGCAGTCTCATCCGACGACTCCCCGGAGTCTTCATCTCTCCACATAAAACGAAATTCAAGAGGAGCGGCACCCGTATAGGTATCATCCGGAAAGATAGAAACATTCCCTTCCGGAGCTGCTCCGTTTTCGGAAAGCAAAATAGCCACGGGAGACACTTCTAAGAGTCCTATCCTTCCCCCGTCAGCCCACACCGGTAAATACCCGAGCAACAGTATCGCCACACAACCGATATATGAAAACAATCCGCATCGCATAATACCTGCAAAAATAACGGTTTCCCAGCGAATATCAGCGGATACATAAGATTTTTCAGTTTTAAAATGCACAATATTATTTCTTAACGCATTCCTTTCGTTAAATTTAGGCAAAATCCTTACCTTTGCGGCTACTTTGGGAAATTGTAAACGTAAACCAACGATATCGAATGAGAACGATTAACCGGATTTTCTGCTCCTTGCTGCTCGCCGGTGCATGCAGTCTCGGAGCAATTGCACAAGAGAACCAGTCATATTTTCTGCATACCATTGAAAAAGGGCAAAGCCTTTATTCCATATCCAGTATGTATGGTGTCACACAGTCGGACATCGTGAAGTTGAATCCAGGAAGCGATGAAAAAATATTTGTAGGACGCACTTTACGCATTCCACGCACCGCTGCCAATACTCAGACAGAAACTTTCCATACTATAGCCCAGGGCGAAACCCTGTATCGGTTGACCGTTAAATATGGTATATCCGCCAAAGCTATTTGTGATGCCAACCCCGGACTGAGTGCCGAGAATTTTCGCATCGGACAGGTAATACGCATACCTTCCGCCAGCGAAGCAGGTATAATTACTACGGAAACCGTTAATGAGCCTGCAATTCCCTTAATTCAGGGACCTGTACAATCTCGTTGCCGGGATATGCACAAAGTTAAGCGGAAAGAAACTGTTTACAGTATCAGTCGTGAGTATGGTATTTCCGAAGCAGAACTGATAGCAGCCAACCCGGAATTGAAAGGTGAAAACAAAATAAAGAAAGGTACTTTCCTCTGTATTCCTTATCCTACTGCGCAAGTAGAGAAGCCTACCCAGCCACAGGTAGTGCCCAGTGACACCCAATTATTCAGTGAAAACAAGAAAACAACAGAACGTTTCAGTACGATTAAAGCTGCCTTGATTCTTCCTTTCCTGGATGTTTCCAAGAGTGAGGCTGCCCGTATGATAGAATATTATGAAGGCTTCCTCATGGCAGTAGATAGTTTGAAACGCAGTGGAGTTTCCATTGATTTGTACGCTTACAATTCCGGTCCTGAGAGTGCTTCTCTGAATCCAATCCTCTCCAAAAAGGAGATGAAGGATATGGATATTATTTTCGGTCCGTTATATCCACAACAAATCAAGCCAGTGGCTGATTTCGCCCAGAAAAATGATATTCGTCTCGTGGTACCGTTCTCATCAAAAGACAACAGTGTATTCCGCAACCCCGCCATCTATCAGATTAATACTCCTCAGTCATATCTTTACTCAGAAGTATACGACCACTTTGTTCGCCAATTCCCCAATGCTAATGTTATCTTCATAGAGGCCAGTACAGGCACAAAAGATAAAGCTGAATTTATCAAAGGATTAAAAGACGAACTGAAAAACCGTTCCATTCCAATGAAATCCCTGAAAGAGGATGCAACAGTAGAATCCCTGAAAACAGTATTACGCTCCGACCGGGAAAATATATTCATCCCTACATCGGGAAGCAATGTGACTCTGATAAAAATACTTCCTCAACTAACCTTATTGGTGCGTGAAAATCCGGAAAGTAACATCCATTTGTTCGGTTATCCAGAATGGCAAACTTACACCAAGGATCATTTGGAAACCTTCTTTGAACTGGATACTTACTTCTATTCATCATTCTATACCAACAATTTGTTACCTGCGGCTATCAGCTTCACTAAGAATTACCGCAGATGGTATGGCAAAGAGATGGATGAACGCTACCCAAAATATGGTATGTTAGGCTTTGATACCGGTTATTTCTTTCTGAAAGGCTTGTCACGCTATGGATCTGAGTTAGAGAAAAATATGCAACTCATGGATCTGGTACCTATTCAAACCGGATTCAAGTTCCAACGTGTAAACAATTGGGGTGGCTTTATCAACAAGAAAGTATTCTTTGTACGCTTCACCAAAAATTATGAGTTGGTGAAACTGGATTATGATTGATAACAGAAGGTTTTAAACTCAAAGACAATGAAGATAAAAAATATTATAGGATCCGTCCTGCTACTTACCGTATGGGCTTTGCCCGGCCATGCACAGATAGGCGAACAACGCCATAACTTAGCAGTAGGTTTTAACGGCGGTATCAATATCAATAGCGTCAGCTTCTCTCCTACTGTCCGGCAAAAAAGCTTGATGGGTATCAATGGTGGTCTGACAATGCGCTATATCTCCGAAAAGTATTTCAGTATGATTTGCGGCGCACAAGTGGAATTAAATTTCTCACAGCATGGTTGGAGCGAATTTGATGAAGATCACCCCGAACTGGAATATACACGTACAATGAATTATGTGGAAATTCCGCTTCTGGCACATTTGGCTTTTGGTAAAGACCGTGGAGTACAATTTTTTATCCATGCAGGTCCACAAATAGGTTTCTTTATTAGCGATACCAGAAAGAAAAACGATGCATGGGAAAATTTTACAACTCCGGAACAGCATGATAAGGATGTGGAAAATAAATTCGATTATGGTATTACGGGAGGAGCAGGACTGGAGCTACGTACTAAAGCCGGAAATTTCCTCATAGAAGGAAGATACTATTATGCCTTATCCGACTTTTATAAGAGTACCAAGAAAGACTATTTCTCACGTTCGGCACATGGTACTATAGTGGCTAAGATAACTTACCTGTTCGATCTCAAAAAATAATTCTAAGATAGATAAAAAAAGGCGCCCCGGAACTTTTATATAGAAGTCCTGGGGCGCTTTTTTTTATTTGATCTCTTTTATCTCAATCGGTCAGCTGCTTTCACCATTACCTCATCACGATAGATAGCACGGAAAGACAGATAATTTAAAATGATAGAAATAGCAGGAAGGCAAAGTGCCCAGCCTAATTGGAAAGTCATTGCATCCAAATCATCTTTCAGCATAAACATAAATACAAAAAATGCTGCATAATATCCGATCAATAAAATACTATTGAATACCGTCATACGAACCTGCAACATTCGGTTACGGAAGAGAAAGATAGTACAAAATGCCACGACTGCACTTAAAAACAAAATTCCGAATAACCCCCATGTAGATTGAAAGGTGTCTTCCGTCAGCGTCACCCCCAACGGCTTAAAAATATATGCAGTCACTCCGTCAGAAGCAATAAACTGTCCTACAGGCAAACACATGGTAGCTATTAGCAAACCTGTCACTATTAATAAATAAATAGATTGAATACGTTGTATCATTGTTATTTTCCTTGATTAAAACAACAGAGGTGTGTCCAAGCAAAATTTACTTGAACACACCTCCGTAGTAATTTCATTTACTGTAATTTTTCTTTTTCCTTAGCCGGGTTACGATAATAGATCTTACCTTCAACGTACTCTTGCGTTGCAATCAACGTCGGTTTCGGCAACTTCTCATAGTAGCGTGAAATTTCAATCTGCTCCCGATTCTCGAACACTTCTTCCAGATTGTCATTATAGGAAGCAAACTCTGCCAGCTTCTTAGAAAGATCATTCTTGATCTCTACACTGATCTGATTTGCACGCTTACCTATAATAGCTACGGTTTCATACACGTTACCGGTATCTGCACACAACTCCATCATGTCACGGGTAACCGTGGTACCAGGAGCATTTGTCTTCTTATAATCCATAAATATCTAAATTAATATTATCCTATATCTGTTTGCTTATCCCCATCCAACATCTTCTCGGAATCCTTAAATATCTTCTCGGCCTCCTTCATATATTTACTTTCAGGAAACTCATTCTTGAAAGCATAATATTCATCCACCGTTTCACGATAACGCTCTGCTCTCTTATCTTCCACACTATAAATGGCCATTTCATATTTGGCACGCAAAATAAGGATAGACAGATCTTCGCGAAGATTCGTATAAGGATAATCCTTCAAAGCATTTTGTGCAGTAATCACACAAGACTGATAGTTATTTCCCAAATAGTTACCCAAATTGTAATACATTCTGGCTGAAAGATACTCTTTCATTACCAACTTATCCTGCAATTTGAATATCATATCCTGAGCTTCATCTTTCTTTGAACTCTGCGGGAAGTATTCCATGAACATCTGCAACTGCTGAATAGCACTGTAAGTACCAGACTGGTCGAGACGAGGTTCCGGAGTATCCAGATACAATGCCTTACCTGCATGGAAACGTGCCAATTCAGCAAACGTACCGCGAGGATATACATTATAATATTGGATAAAACTCTGAGCTGCCGTTTGGTAGTCTTTCTGGTTATAATAGCTCATACCCAGCATGTAGAGGGATTCCTCTGCTTTGTCTGTACCCTTGAGGATAGCAATTAACTCATTAAGCAACGTTGCTGCACGGTTGTACTGCCCTTTTGCGAAGTAGTTCTTTGCCGCCTCATACTTATATTCATAGTCGGTGCTTTTTAACAGTTTATTGTACTCTCCACACGAGGAGAGCAATATTGCTGCAAGCAAAGTTATTAAGATGTTCTTCTTCATTCTTAGCTTTTCAAATAATGTGCAAAGATAAAGGTTCGCATCGAATAAAGCAACGATACGAACCTTAATTTTTCAAAAACCAGACATTGACCGACAAACGCCCGTCTATTCACGACAAAACGGAATAATGAACGGTCGAAAATAACGGTCATTATAATTTATACAAATCACTTGCTGCAAGCAGGTCCACTTTCTTTTCAGTCAGCACACGGATGCAGTTCTCCATGTCATTGGGACGGATGATAACATTAGCAGTGTTACCATTAGCAAACGAATACATGTATTCGATGAAAACACCTTCATCGGACAAGAAACGCAGAACCTTTGACAATGATCCCGGAATATTGGGACAACTAATACCTACCACATCCGTTACATTCACTGCAAAATGATTATCTTTCAAAGCTTTATATGCCTTATCCGGTTCAGATACAATGCCACGAAGAATACCAAAATCAGCATTCTCGGCAATACAGAGAGCGGAAAGATTGACACCTTCTTTCGCAAGCACTTCAGTCACTTCGGTCAGACGGCCAGACTTGTTTTCAAGGAAAATAGAAAGTTGTTTTGCTACCATGATCTTAATTATTAATGATGAATGATGAATGATGAATGATAAATTACGGACATCCCACAGGAAATTAATAATTTATAATTCATAATTTATAATTAATTAAAGTTTCCGATTATCAATCACCCGTTTAGCTTTACCAACACTGCGTTCAATGCTGCGAGGTTCTACCAGACGTACATCTACTCCCAGCCCAAGTACGCTCTGCAGGCGAGCTGCTAATTTCTTCTTTAACGCTAGCATCTTGTTTATTTCATCCGAATAGTATTCCGGGCGTACTTCAACCTGCAACTCCATAGTATCAGTATTGTTCTTACGGTCTACAATCAGAAGGTAATGCGGCTCAAATTCCGGCATTTCAAGGATAACGGATTCTATCTGAGTCGGGAATACATTGACTCCACGAATAATAAGCATATCATCACTACGACCGAGGATGCGATCCATACGAACAAGCGTACGTCCACAAGTACATTTGTCATAATGCAGAGCGGTTAGGTCCTTGGTGCGATAACGCAACAAAGGCATCCCCTCTTTAGTCAGATGCGTAAAGACCAGTTCACCCGTTTCACCCGGAGCCACAGGTTCCAATGTATTCGGATTGATAATTTCAGGAAAATAATGATCTTCATTGAGGTGAGTACCATGCTGACATTCACACTCATACCCCACACCAGGACCGGCTATTTCACTCAATCCATATATATCATAGGCTTTTATACCTAATTTTTCTTCAATTTCATTACGCATATTCTCTGTCCAGGGTTCTGCACCAAAAGCACCAATCTTCAACCTGAACTCTTCGCGTGGAAGACCGGAGTCTTTAATGGCATCCGCTAGATAAAGAGCATACGAAGGCGTACAGCAAAGCACCGTAGAACCAAAATCATGCATTAAAGTAATCTGCTTCTCTGTGTTACCACTTGACATCGGAATAACAGAAGCACCTATGTTCTCCGCACCTGCATGTGCACCCAGACCACCGGTAAACAAGCCATATCCGTAAGCCACATGAAAAAAGTCGGAACTATCTGCACCGTATGCTGTAAATGCACGTGAAAGGCATTCTGCCCAAGAAGACAAGTCCTTACGGGTGTATCCCACTACAGTAGGTTTTCCTGTGGTACCGGACGAGGCATGGATACGTACGATCTGACTCATTGGTACAGCACAAAGTCCGAAAGGATAATTATCGCGCAAGTCGTATTTTGTAGTAAAAGGAAGTTTTACGATATCGTCTATACTGTTAATATCGTCCGGGGTAATTCCCAGTTCCTGCATTTTTTTACGGTAGAAAGGAGTGTTGTGATAAACATGCTCCACAATCTTTTTGAGGCGAATACTCTGGATTTTGCGAAGGCTTTCACGATCCATACATTCGATGCTTTCATTCCAAATCATGTCTTTGTTGTATTACATTGATGGTTATTATTAATTCTTATTTCCTGCAAAGGAATAAAAAAATTTTGTTTATCTCAAGTATTTTCCCGAATATTGCCGTCCATAAGGAGAGAAAATGAATAAATTTGAATTAACATCTGCCTATAAGCCAACCGGAGATCAGCCGGAAGCTATTGCAGAGCTCACTGAGGGCGTACTTCAGGGGGTTCCTGCACAAACATTACTTGGTGTCACCGGTTCGGGAAAGACGTTCACCATAGCCAATGTGATTGCCAATATCAATAAACCAACGTTAATATTGAGCCATAACAAAACATTGGCAGCGCAGCTTTACAGTGAGTTTAAAGCTTTCTTCCCCAATAATGCTGTAGAGTATTACGTTTCTTATTATGATTATTACCAACCCGAAGCTTATTTGCCGTCTTCGGATACCTATATAGAAAAGGACCTTGCCATCAATGATGAGATAGACAAACTGCGACTTGCAGCCACCTCTTCCCTACTCTCAGGCCGGAAAGATGTGGTAGTGGTGTCTTCTGTATCTTGTATATACGGTATGGGAAATCCGTCAGATTTCTATGAGAATGTGATAGAAGTACAACAAGGAAAGGCATTCAGCCGGAATGTTTTCCTGCGTCGTCTGGTGGACAGCCTCTACGTACGCAATGATATTGATCTGAACCGCGGAAACTTCCGTGTGAAGGGAGATACAGTAGACATCTATCTGGCTTATGCCGATAATCTGCTGCGCATTATTTTCTGGGGAGATGAAATAGACAGTATCGAAGAAGTCGATCCGATAAGCGGTGTGACCATCGCTCGTTTCGACGCATACAAAATTTATCCGGCCAACCTCTTCATGACTTCCAAAGAGGCCACTCTGCGGGCTATCCACGAGATAGAAGATGACCTGCATAAACAGGTGCAATGGTTTGAAAGTGAAGGACGTCCCTTTGAAGCAAAGCGCCTCCAGGAACGGGTGACATACGATATGGAAATGATACGCGAATTAGGTCATTGTTCCGGCATTGAAAACTATTCGCGCTACTTTGACGGCCGTAGTGCCGGTAGTCGTCCCTATTGTTTATTGGACTTCTTCCCGGAAGACTTCCTGATCGTTATAGATGAAAGCCATGTGAGCGTACCTCAGATACGTGCCATGTATGGTGGTGACCGTGCCCGTAAAATCAACCTTGTAGAATATGGTTTCCGCCTTCCGGCTGCCATGGACAATCGTCCATTGAAATTTGAGGAGTTTGAGGAGATGGCAAAACAAGTAATTTATGTAAGTGCCACACCTGCCAATTATGAATTGATTCAATCGGAAGGCGTTGTTGTGGAACAGGTTATTCGTCCTACAGGCTTACTGGATCCGATTATCGAAGTACGTTCCAGCCACAATCAGATAGACGATCTCATGGAGGAAATCCAGATTCGTATCGAAAAGCACGAACGTACGCTGGTCACTACACTTACTAAGCGCATGGCAGAAGAATTGGCGGAATTCCTGCTGAATAACAATGTGAAATGCAACTATATCCATAGCGATGTAGATACATTGGAACGCGTCAAGATTATGAGTGACTTGCGTGAAGGTTTATACGATGTACTTATCGGTGTCAATCTGTTGCGTGAAGGATTAGACCTGCCGGAAGTCTCACTCGTGGCAATTCTTGATGCAGACAAGGAAGGTTTCCTACGCTCACACCGCTCACTGACGCAGACTGCCGGACGTGCCGCCCGAAATGTAAACGGTATGGTTATCATGTATGCCGACCGTATCACAGAAAGCATGCAATTGACAATTGACGAAACCAACCGTCGCCGTGAAAAGCAACTAAAATATAATGAGGAACATGGTATCACTCCTCAACAAATCAAAAAGGCGAAGAACCTCAATGTATTTGCGCCCAATACTGCACAGGAAAATGGCTTTACCGAAAAAGGAACAACCACTCCCCGTCCCTATGTCGAGCAAGAAAGTTCCGCCAGCATTGCTGCCGACCCTATTGTGCAATACATGTCCCGTCCGCAACTGGAAAAGAGTATCGAACGTACCCGAAAACTCATGCAGGAGGCTGCCAAGAAGCTCGACTTCATCGAAGCAGCACAATATCGGGACGAATTGCTGAAAATGGAGGATATGTTGAAAGAGAAAACATAACACATCTGTGTTGCTTTCTCTCTTCCCGACTATCCGAACCGTGCCAAGTCCGTATTCGCTCCGTATCTATACGCTTGGACTTGGTACGGACTTGATACGGTGTTGGTACGGAGTTGATAGGTAGAAGATAAAAGAGACTGTCATTTTCCTTAAAATAAATAGAATAAGAAGTCGTTTTGGCTAATAAGTGTTATAAAACATACTTTTTCTTTTGGATAATTTGCAAGTATTCCAAAAGTCCGTATCTTTGCAATGTGTTTTTCATAGTATTAGATTTAAGGTTAACAAAGGTTGGAGTACAGCGGTACTCCTTTTTTTATGTCCATACCCCTCAAGTGAATCAAAATTAATAGATAGAATTGCCATAGACATACCCTCTAATTCATGCTTTTTGCGTATGTTTGTACCAAAGTTCAATTTCGCAAACTTACATGGAATTATTAGTATATAAAGCCTCAGCCGGTTCTGGAAAGACATTTACCCTCGCTGTAGAGTACATCAAGCACTTGATACTCAACCCCAGAGCTTACCGGCAAATACTTGCCGTAACCTTCACCAATAAAGCTACGGCAGAGATGAAAGAGCGCATCCTGCAACAACTCTACGGAATCTGGGTAAGCGACCCGGCATCCGAACCCTACTTGAATCGTATCCGAGAAGACTTACAATGGAAGAATCTGTCTGAAGACGATATCCGCCTGGCAGCCGGAACCGCCTTACAGTACATGTTGCATGATTACAGTCGGTTCCGGGTGGAAACCATCGACTCTTTTTTCCAATCCGTGATGCGTAATCTGGCACGCGAACTGGAACTAAGCCCGAACCTCAATATCGAACTGAATAATACCGAAGTTCTGAGTGATGCAGTGGATAGCCTGATAGAGAAACTAACTCCATCCTCTCCGGTACTGGCCTGGCTACTGGACTATATCAATGAGCGTATTGCCGATGATAAACGCTGGAATGTATCCAATGAAATCAAACGCTTTGGCTGGAATATCTTCGATGAAGGTTATATAGAACAAGGTGAAGGACTCCGCCAACAACTGAAAGATCCCAATACTATCAAGCTATACCGTAATGAACTGAGGGAAATGGAAACGGAAGCTCTGGAACAAATGAAAGGTTTCTACGACCAATTCATTGGCGAACTGGAAGCACATGCCCTCACACCGGAAGATCTGAAAGGTGGGGCACGAGGCATAGGCAGCTATTTTCGCAAACTGAGGGATGGACGTTTATCAGACAAAGATACAGTAAATGCCACACTAAAGAACAGTCTGGATGATGCCAAAAACTGGGCTACCAAAACATCTGCGCAGAAGAACGAAATTATTCGGCTGGCCGAAACAAGCTTACTCCCGTTATTACAGGATGCTGAAACTTTCAGACCAAGAAACAACAAGATCGTAAATAGTTGTCGACTGTCCCTGCAACATTTGAATAAATTACAGTTACTTGCCCATATCGACGAAGAAGTGCGTGAACTGAACCGGGAACATAACCGCTTCCTATTATCAGATACGAATGCACTGCTCCATAATCTGGTACGAGATGGGGATTCTTCTTTCGTATTCGAAAAAATCGGTGCCAATATACGAAACGTAATGATCGATGAGTTTCAGGACACCAGCCGGATGCAATGGGATAACTTCAAAATTCTACTACTTGAAGGTCTTTCACAAGGAGCAGACAGTTTGATCGTAGGAGATGTGAAACAATCTATCTATCGCTGGCGAAACGGCGACTGGGGGATATTGAACGCGCTGGGTACCAAAGATGCTTCTTTCCCTTTCCCGGTACGTGTAGAAACACTAAAGACCAACCGTCGAAGTGAAACGAATGTCATCCGCTTCAATAATAACTTATTTACCGCAGCCGTGGAATATCTAAATATGCTCCACCTGAAAGAGCTGCAAGAAGACTGCCACCCCCTGCAACGGGCTTATGCAGATGTTGCCCAGGAATCGCCACGAACGGAAGCTAAAGGATACATCAAAGCAACCTTTCTGGAACCGGACGAAGAGCATGACTATACAGAACTCACCATTCTCTCGTTAGGAGAAGAAGTGCAGCGGTTGCTGGAAGCAGGCGTGAAGCTAAACGATATCACCATTCTGGTACGCAAAAATAAAAACATCCCTCCCATTGCTGACTATTTTGACAAGACCATGCACCTGTCTGTCGTCTCGGACGAGGCATTCCGACTGGATGCTTCACAGGCCATCTGTATGTTGATAGATGCCTTACGCTACTTATCCAATCCGGAAGACAAGGTGGCGTGCGCATCACTCATGATGAACTATGAATCAGGAATCAAAAAACAGGGAGGTGACTGGGACAGCTTACTGACCGCGAAACCTGAAGAAGCACTGCCTGAAGCATTCGTCACAGGTATGGAAACTCTCCGGTTAATGCCACTTTACGAATTGTTGGAAGAATTATTCAGTCTGTTTGAAATGAAACGGATTGAAGAGCAGGATGCTTATCTTTTTTCCTTCTTCGATGCTGTCACTGAATACCTTCAAAATAATTCTTCGGACCTGGACGCATTTATCCGCTACTGGAACGAAACATTATGTAATAAGACTATCCCCAGTGGAGAAATGGACGGCATCCGTATCCTTTCCATTCATAAATCAAAAGGACTGGAATTTCATACCGTTCTTATTCCTTTCTGTGACTGGAAGCTTGAGAATGAAACTAATAATCAGTTGATATGGTGTTCGCCTACTGAAGCACCATTCAGTACACTCGACATCGTTCCGGTAAATTATTCCTCTACCATGGCGGAATCTGTATATCGGCAAAATTATCTGGATGAACGCCTGCAACTCTGGGTGGATAACCTGAACCTACTTTATGTAGCTTTCACCCGTGCCGGAAAGAATCTAATTTTCTGGTGCAAGAAAGGGCAAAAAGGTACCATGTCGGAATTATTGTCCAATGCTCTGCCACAAGTAGCCGCCCGGGAAGGTGACGAAAACTGGGATGAAAAAGAACCTTATGAAAATGGAGAACTCTGTCCATCAAAGTACACAGGAACAGATGAGCACCTGCCCGCCCCCCCTAAGACTTCTGCCAATCGCCTTGCACAAAAACCTGACAAACTCCCGGTACACATGGAAAGCATGAGGCATGATATAGAATTCCGACAGTCGAACCGTTCTGCGGACTTTATTCAGGGAGTTGATGAAGAAGAATCCGACAATCGCTTCATAAACCGGGGACGGCTTTTACATACTCTTTTCTCAGCCATTGAAACAGAGAAAGATATTGATAATGCTATTGACCAACTTGTCTTTGAAGGTATTATCGGCAAACCCGAAACGGAAAAGTCAATCCGGGAACTGACCCATCATGCATTCTCGCTTCTCCAAGTTCAAGACTGGTATTCGGGGAACTGGCACCTGTTCAATGAATGTGATATCATCTGGCAGGAAAGGGGTGAGCTACATACCCGCCGACCCGACCGTGTAATGATGCGCGGCAATGAAATTGTCGTTATAGATTTCAAATTCGGAAAACAAAACAAAAAGTATAATAAGCAAGTGCAAGGATATATGCAATTGCTCACTCGCATGGGGTATCTGAAAGAAAACATAAAAGGATACCTTTGGTATGTGGAAGAAGATTTAATAGAAAAAGTATAGATACAACGGTAGTATGCAAACATTTCTCCAATTAGTAGCCCAAGACCTTTACCAAAAGATAGGAAACGATCTTTCAAGAGTAGCCATCGTTTTCCCCAATAAACGTGCCAGCCTGTTCTTCAACGAATATCTGGCAATGCAGAGCGACCGCCCTATATGGTCGCCTGCCTATGTCAGTATCAGCGAACTGTTCCGGCAACTCTCCCCGTGGAAATCCGGAGACCCTATCCGGTTGGTATGCGAACTCTATAAAGTCTTCCGTGAAGAAACCCGCAGCGAAGAAACACTCGATGATTTCTACTTCTGGGGCGAATTACTTATCAGTGATTTTGACGATGTGGACAAAAATCTTGTAGATGCCGACCGGTTATTCTCTAACCTGCAAGATTTGAAAAATATAATGGACGATTACGACTTCCTTGACTCCGAGCAGGAAGAAGCCATTCGTCAGTTTTTCCAAAATTTCTCTATCGAGCGCCGGACACAGCTTAAGGAGAAATTCATTTCTCTATGGGATAAATTAGGCGATATCTATCACCATTATCGCCGTAATCTTGAAGAACTTGGCATTGCTTACGAAGGTATGATGTACCGCTATGTAATGGAGGAATTACAGTCGGATAAACTAAAGTATGAGCATTACGTTTTTGTTGGTTTCAACGTATTAAACAAAGTAGAAACCAAGTTCTTTGAACGCTTGCGCGAGGCCGGAAAAGCATTATTTTATTGGGATTATGATGTCTTCTACACCCGCCTGCCCCGTGAAAACACACCTCCCTACACACACGAGGCAGGAGAATTCATTCTTCGTAATCTGAAATTATTCCCCAACGAATTGCCGGAAGCAGCTTTTGATACATTGCGGAAACCTAAAAATGTACGTTTCATCTCTGCTCCGACTGAGAATGCACAAGCACGTTATCTACCGGAATGGATACGTTCCGTAACGAAAAGAGACCTACAGGAGACTCCTGTGAAAGAGAAAGAAAATGCAGTAGTTCTTTGTAATGAGGCACTTCTGCTACCTGTACTTCATTCCATTCCACCTGAAGTAAAGAATGTAAATATAACTATGGGATTTCCTTTGGCACAAACACCCGTATACAGTTTCGTCAGTGCACTTATCGAATTGCAGACTACAGGTTATCGCAGAGATACGGGACGCTATCAATACGAAGCTGTACAGTCTGTACTGAAGCATCCCTATACACGTCAGCTCTCCACTTCTGCAGAAAGTTTAGAGAAACAATTAACAAGGGACAATCGATTCTTCCCTTTACCTTCTGAGCTAAAGCAAGATATTTTTTTAGAACAAATATTCACGCCTAAAACGGGTATTTCAGCCCTTTGTCAATACCTCACGGAGATGTTACGCGAAGTTGCTGTCCTCTACCGACAAGAACAAGAAACAGATGATATCTTCAACCAACTTTACCGGGAGTCTCTATTTAAAAGTTATACTCTCATCAATCGTCTGCTGAACCTGATTGACAATGGAGAATTGAACATACAAATTGATACATTGAGACGTCTGCTCTGCCGACTACTTGCCACTTCAAACATTCCTTTCCATGGCGAGCCTGCTATTGGTATGCAGGTGATGGGAGTCTTGGAAACACGTAATCTCGACTTTCGTAATCTTATTATGCTTTCTCTCAACGAAGGGCAGCTGCCCAAAGCAGGTGGTGATTCTTCCTTTATTCCATACAATCTGAGGAAAGCTTTCGGCATGACTACTATCGAACATAAGAATGCCCTATATGCGTATTACTTCTACCGCCTGATACAACGTGCCGAAAATGTCACCTTATTATATAATACTGCTTCAGAAGGATTGAATCGCGGAGAAATGTCTCGTTTCATGTTGCAATTTCTTGTTGAATCTCCACACAGCATCTCACGAGAATACCTTGAAGCCGGACAATCTCCCCAAAGTGGTAGAGAAATTCGCGTTGAGAAAACACCGGAGATCATAACGAGAATGTACGAAAGGTATGATGTGAACCGTCATCCGAAATCCCTGTTTTCACCTTCAGCACTTAATACTTATCTGGATTGCAGATTGAAATTCTATTACCGCTATGTAGCTGGCCTAAAAGCTCCCGATGAAGTAAGCGCTGAAATAGACTCTGCTCTGTTTGGTACAATTTTCCACCGTGCAGCCGAATTAGTCTATAAAGATTTGACTGCAAACGGAAAAGAAATTCGAAAAGATGATTTGGAGCAAGTATTGCGCAATGATATAAAATTACAGAACTATGTAGATACCGCTTTCAAAGAGGAGTTCTTCCACGTAGCCCTCACCGAAAAGCCGGAATTTAACGGTACGCAGCTTATTAATGCCAAAGTAATCACATCTTATCTCCGCCAACTGCTGCGTAACGATCTGCAATATGCACCTTTCTTTATGGAAGGCATGGAAAAGAAGGTAACGGAAATTATAGAAATCGAAACTCCGCAAGGAAAGTTAGCATTGAACATCGGTGGTACCATTGACCGTATAGATAGCAAAGACGACACTTTGCGTATAGTAGACTATAAAACAGGAGGTAGCCCAAAGACGCCCGAAAACATCAAGCAGCTATTCACACCTGCCGACGGACGTCCGAATTACATTTTTCAGACTTTCTTGTATGCTTCTATTATGTGCCGCAAGCAGTCATTGAAGGTAGCCCCTTCCCTACTTTATATTCATCGAGCAGCGTCAGAGACGTATTCCCCTGTTATTGAAATGGGAGAAGCACGCCAACCCAAGATGCCGGTCAATAACTTTGCTTTCTATGAAGATGAATTTCGTGAACGCCTGCAAACTCTTTTACAAGAAATATACAATCCGGAAGAAGCTTTCACCCAAACTGAAGATACCAAGAAATGTGAGTTCTGTGATTTCAGAGAGCTATGCAGGCGATAAAAAAACAGACCGTCTGTTTACATGAAACAGATGGTCTGTCTTTAATACAATATTTACTTTTTCAACGGGAGTGAGAAGCTGAATATAGAACCTTCGCCTTTTTTGGAAGTAAACCACAGTTTACCACCATTCTTTACTACAAAGTCCTGACACAAGAGTAATCCCAAACCGGAACCTTCTTCATTGTTTGTACCGAAGGTACTGAAGTGCGTATCTGTATGAAGCAGTTTCTTTTGTCCTTCTTCGTCAATACCACAACCGTGATCTTGCACACAGACTACCGCCATACCATCTTTTTCCTCCAGTTTTACCAATACTTCAGAATTTTCGTTGCTGAACTTAATAGCATTGCTTATCAAATTGCGTACCACGGTTTTCAGCATATCTATATCTGCGGATACAGCCAGTTTCTCCGGTTTCTCTTCACGGATTGTAATCTTCTTCAGACCAGCTACCATATTAAAGATATCTATAACTCCATCCACAACTTCTACCACATCAATATCCTGATATACTACATTCAACTTACCAATCTGGCTCTTCGTCCACTTCAGCAAGTTATCCAGCAATGAGAATACATCTTCTGTCGTCTGGTTTGCCATTGTCAACAGCTCATACATCTCATCACCGATCTTCTCAGCCGGCAGATTCAGTATCAGCATATTCAGCACCATCTTGATAGAACCCATAGGAGAACGCAAATCATGAGCAATCACCGAATAAAGTTTATCACGTCCGGCAATGGTACGTTGCAGCTCTTCGGTCTTATTCAAAATAATGCGTTTGGCAGCTACCAGCGAAATCTGGTGGGTTACACGAATAATCAGCTCTTCCTTATTGAAAGGTTTGGAGATAAAGTCATTCGCTCCCACCTGGAAACCTTTTACAATGTCCGTCGTGCTGTTTAGCGCAGTCAGGAAGATGATAGGAATATCTGCGGTCTTAGGGTTTGCTTTCAAATGCTGTGCCACTTCAAAACCACTCATGTCCGGCATCATCACGTCCAGCAACACCAAATCCGGGTTTTCCTTATCTACCTGCTCCAATGCTTGCCGACCGTTACTTGCCGTAGCGATAGCAAATTTTTCATTTGTTAAGAGTACTTTCAACAACAAAACGTTGGACATCACATCGTCAACGATGAGAATCTTGTACTCAGAAGGATTTATTTCCATATTCATCTTATACTATATTGTTTTCCCGTTTATCTATTAATTTCTATAACGATATTCCTTAAAATATTCCACTATCTTCTGCAAACCATCTCCCAATTCAATTGTTGGCTGCCAATTCAGTTTCTCTTTTGCCAGCGTAATATCTGGTTGGCGCTGTTTCGGATCATCATGCGGAAGCGGCTTAAACACCAATTTCGATTTAGACCCTGTTAATTGGATGACTTTTTCAGCTAGTTCAAGAATAGAAAATTCATTCGGATTTCCAAGGTTTACCGGGCCAATAAATTCGTCCTCCGTATTCATCATTCGCACCATTCCTTCTATCAGATCATCAATATACTGAAAGCTTCGGGTCTGATCCCCTGTCCCATAGATAGTTATATCATGGTTTTGCAGTGCCTGAACAACAAAATTAGAAACTACTCTACCATCATTCGGCAACATCCGTGGACCATACGTGTTAAAGATACGAATTATTTTAATACGAATATTGTTTTGACGATGATAATCCATAAACAAAGTCTCAGAACAACGTTTTCCTTCATCATAACAAGATCTGATGCCAATCGGATTCACATTTCCCCAATAACTTTCTACCTGAGGATGTACTACTGGATCACCATATACTTCACTTGTTGAAGCTTGTAAAATCTTAGCATTTGTCTTCTTCGCCAACCCCAACATATTAATAGCTCCCAGTACGGAGGTCTTAATCGTTTTGATCGCATCATATTGGTAATGTATCGGTGATGCCGGACAAGCCAAGTTATAAATTTCATCAAGTCCTTCAATGAGATAGGGAAATTCTACATCATGATTCACAAACTCAAAATGAGAATTGTTCTTCAGATGCTCTATATTCGATTCTACACCAGTAAACAAGTTATCCAAGCATATGACATGATGCCCTTCATTTATTAACCTTGTGCATAAGTGCGACCCTATAAACCCGGCACCTCCACTAACCAATATTTTTTTCATGTAAGAATTTTATAATGTCCGAAGACACATGTAACCTATTCGTTTGTTTATGTTGGCAAAAGTAGGAGATTTGGTTAACTTATGCAAGTTTGGAACAGGATATTTCACTTGTTAAGGATAACAAAAGAACATAATAGAAACAAAAATGCCCAAAATGGGCATTTTATTCTTCGGGAACCGGTGTTTCCACTGGGTTTGGAATACTAAAACTCTTGTCCGAAAACAGATCCGCCAAACCAGAAATCTGTTTCAAACGGAGTAATTCATCCCGATCCATGCCAATATTTTTCATAATCCATTGATCAGACATGCCTGCTTTATCCAGCTCAGCCACAATGTGACACATCAATTCTATATTATGCGAACCGCGCGCACGGTTATGCCGAATGGTAGACGCCATGCGATTAGAGAGTTCTTTATCAATCACCACCACAGGCAGCAAACCATTTTCCCGTTGATAAATACGTTTGGAACTTTTCAATACGCTATAACGATGATATCCATCAACCAATATATAACGGTCAGCTTCACTATCGTAGTAACACACACAAGGCATCGTAAAACCATCTTCCCAAATAGAAAGTTCCAATAGTTTCATTTCAGGAGGCGCTACAATATTGGGATTATAATCATTCGCCACTATTTTTTCCAACGGTACCGCTTTCACAGCATATACCGGACTTTGCTCTACACTCATAACATCATATTTTTGAATTGTTCCATTATTTTATCTCGTTTGTATGCTTCTTCTTTGTTTAAGGCAAACCCCATATACTTACAGGCGTGATCGTTTTTCAGGATACAGACACACATTCTTTTATAAGTTGGAATCTCACGAAATTCAGAAATTTCAATATCGTCCAGATAGTCCATCTTCACAGGTTTCTTATGTGTCTTGTAATTAGTAGTATTCACTACCTCTAGCGACACACCAGCATCCCTGAGCTTTTGAATGGTCTCTTCACTAAGACATCCACCTTTCGTGCGCCAGAATTCAATACTAACGGTCAATTTCTTCAAGTAATTACGCCGGGTATTTTCAGGCAATGTAGAAAGCAGGAACTGCATAAATTCTTTCCAGGTATACCCCTTCGGCAAGCGAACGGTTTGCCATCCCATAGCATGTGTTCCGCCATAAATTCCAGTAAAGTTCACCCCGTTCACACGCCCCACCATCTTACCCCAGGTAGTAGGATCAATCACTTTATAAAGCCGGAGACTTTCCTGAGCTTCACATAGAAATGGACTTGCTACACGTTGACGTTCAATGTTAACGCCAGCTTTATAATATAAATCATATAAATGATTATAATCCCATCCGAATTTTCCATTAGCTACCCAGATATCTGTCGTTTTCCAATCGAATATAGGATATGCATTGAAAATATCGTTTCCTATCTTAGAAGTCCAACGATAGTTGTGATACATTTGATATTTCCGCGCAAGATGAATACTGCGCCAGCGATTGAAGCTCTCCTGTGTACGAATACCGATTAGAAAACAAGAACGAACCGCATCTCTTTTTTCATGCAACCACTTGGCAAAGTGCATTTGGAATTCATAGTCCCACATTGCATCGGTATAAAAGGGAAAGCTCTTTACGTCCATACTTCCCTTTGGCATCTGCCGCACCCATATTTCTTCCATCTCCGGATCCCAGGGACGCCAGTAATTCTGATACATAGAGGTACAAGTAGTGACTTTAAAAGGCACACACACTCGATAGACTTCCAAAATATCCTTGTTTGCCTCCAGAATACGGTCTACATAATCAATTGTCATGCTATACTGGATTTCATAATCCATATGGTAAACACAAAGTTTCCGCTTGAGATTATTGCGCCGGATATAGTCAATACACAAGTTCAGTAATACACCACTATCTTTCCCTCCGGAAAAAGACACGCAGATGTTATCGAACTCCTTAAATATAATATGTAGCCGTTCTTGTGCTAATTCATATACATTCTTCTGAGCCTCCCCCATTTTTAATTCTCCTTATTCATTTTCACATAGCGCTTCCACTCTTTCTCTACTGAAAAGCCTAATTCCTTAAATATCTCCTGATGCTCTACAAATGTAACTGAACTCAAATATTTATCTTTATCCATTTTGGCTATGACCTTTTCTAAAAGAGCTTTTAATACTTCTGCATTATTATTCCTTATATAATAGTTATTAATAACTGCTTCCCGCTTTTTATATTCCAGCGGTATAAAACCTACAACTTCTTTTCCATCCACTGCAACAAACCACACAAAACTTTCCGACGTACGGAAAGGATAATTATAGTTCTGTTTTAAGACTTCCGGATTCATTACTAAAGGAGCTACAAGTTGATACAACCGTTTCTCCGTACCTTGCAATTCTATTATTTGCGTCATAGCTATCTGTTATTTATTATGGTTTGAGTTTAATTCCCACATAAAATAGTGCAGACAAAATTAAATAAAAAAAGAATAGAG
>OGQV01000103.1_pt1 | contig 96337 bp, 79 predicted proteins | sample 1553311 | NCBI WGS metagenome assembly OGQV01 (sample SAMEA2579976, study PRJEB22360) | human gut metagenome
AGCCCGTACTTCGGCCTGGGCGGCTCGTGCCAGCCGTATTTCCCCAACCGGACGGGCGCCACGACGGTCGACGGCTCGGCGTTCGTGAAACTCACGCTCCCGATTTTCCATTGGGGCGAACGCCGCCGCGCCACGGGTGCTGCACGCGCCGTCCAGCGGCAGAGCGAGTGGAACACCGCGCTGCTGCACGACAATATCGTGCGTGACGAGATGAACGGCTGGACGGCGCTGGTCAACAGCCGGGCACAGGTCGATGCCACGGAGCAGAGCCTGCGCATCGCCGGCGAAAACCTCGACATCAGCACCTATTCCTACGGCGAGGGGCTCTCTACGATCCTCGATGTGTTGCAGGCGCAGCTGAGCTGGATACAGCTCTACACCAATGCGATCAAGGCTCATTACAACTATGCCGTGGCGGTATCGGACTACCTGCGCATCACGGCGCAGTGAGCGGCGGCAGGCAGGCCCTGCCCGGCAGGCCGTCGCGGCGGGGATGCCTGTTCCGGCTGCGGAAACCGCATGGCCGAGACCGCCTCTTCGGGACGCCGTCGCCGGTTTCCTGCCTGTGGGGGTACAAAAAAACGGGGATTTTCGATAATCCCCGTTTCTGTATATCCTGTCCGTCGCGTCAGGCTTTCACCGCGTCGGTGCTGACCACCGCGATTTCGTGCGATACGGGTGCGACCTTGCGCAGCATCTGCATCATGCCGCAATACTTTTCGTGCGCCAGCGTCACCGCACGGCCGACCTTGGCCTGGTCGTCCTCGGTGTCGCATTCGATGTTGTAGACCACGTGGAACGATTTGAAGGTACTTTCGGATTGAGGCGTTTCGTCCGAGAGCTCGCCCGAAATGCCGATCTCGAAGCGTTTGGGGCGGAAGCGTTCCTTATCCATAATCATCAGGGCTGTCTTGCCGACGCATTTCGCCGCGGCATAGAGCAGCAGTGTCTTGGGGTTCATCTCCTCGCAGCGGGGCCCGCCTTCGGACGTGAAGTCCGCATCCCCGGAGAGTTGCAGCGTTACTTTTTCGATCATAAGTCACAGAATTTATGTTGAACGCTGCAAGCGGGGCAAGAATCGTACCTTACCGGTATGCCCCCGCGGTTTCCGCCGCCGTTTCCGTACGGCGGACGGGGTGCACGATCTTAAAGCAGGTGCCTTTGCCCGGTGCGGAGACGACCGAGATGTCGCCGCCGAGTATTTCAATGATCGTGCGGCAGATGGAAAGCCCCAGCCCGACGCCCTTCGCATTGGAGTCGGTTTTGTAGAAACGCTCGAATATCCGGCCCACGTGCTCCTGCGAAATGCCTTTCCCCGTATCCCTGACGAACAGTTCGACCTCTCCCGCGCCCTCGTCCGTGCGGTACCCGAATGTAATGCTGCCCCTGTCGGTAAACTTCGCGGCGTTGTTTATCAGGTTGTTGATGACCTGTTTGAGCCGCGAGGCATCGGTGCGGATCGTCGTGTCGGCCTGCGGGAGTTCGAGCCTCAGTTCGACCTGCGGGGGCATGGTGAGCAGTTGGGACTGGTAGATGTCCGACAGCAGCGTGTGCAGCGACTGGTCGCCGAAACAGAACTCCATGGTGTTCGACTCGATCTTCGAAAGGTCGAGGATGTCCGAGATCAGGCGCAGCAACTGGTCGCCGTTGGCCGAGATCAGGCGGCTGTACTCCTGCCTTTCCGTTTCGCTGAAGGGGACGTCATTGCATGTCACGAGGTTGGCGAAGCCGATGATGGCGTTGAGCGGCGTCCGGATTTCATGGCTCATGTTGGCCAGGAACGCCGATTTCAGCCGGTCGTTCTCGCGGGCCTTGTCGCGCGCTTCGCGCAGGCGTCCTTCGACCTCCTTGTGGGCCTGGATGCTCTGGCAGATGCCTGCGATGCGGTAGGGTAAACCGTCGGCGGCCCGGCCCGGGGAGACGGACTGCTCCTCGAACCATTCCCAAGTCCCGTTCCCGCGGCGCAGCCGGTAGGTGACTGTGTCGGGGGCAGGTTCGCCGGCGAGTCGGTTGGCGAAAGCCTGCGACAGCGCTTTCCGGTCGTCGGGGTGGACGAGGCTGAAAAATGTTTCGGCACTGATCGTGTCGCCGTCATTCGGGAGCCCCAGGTATGCGAACCAGCGTCGGTCGATGGTCAGCAGGTTGCTGTCAGGGTCGAAGGACCACGGAAAGATTTTCGTCTGCGACAACGCCGTGTCGAGGATGAACTTCCGGGATATTTCCTCCTCGGTGTCCCGGAACAGGAACACGACCCGGCGCAACTTCCTGTGCCGGTCGTATTGGCCGACGAAGCGGCCTTCGATGTGGAATTTCAGCTGGTGCCTGCGGAGCCGGATGTACGTCCGCGGCGGCAGGTCGCCGCAGTTCCTGTGTTGCTGCAGCCCCTCGAAAATAGCGGGCAAAAGGTCATTTTGGTATTGGCAGACGGAGAACAGGTCGGAAATCCTCAGCGGATGGGAAAAATCCCCCCCCCGAGGCGGAGTACCTTGTATGCCTGCATGTTGATATCCGTTAATTCCCCTTCGGGCGTCAGTTCGATGCAGGCGACGGAAACCCGGCTGAGCGTGTCGCATACGGCCGGAACCTGTATTCCGGCGGGCTTGTTACGGTGGAAGAGACGCAATTTCATTTTGAGTGAGTTAAGGACGTAACGGCCCGGCTAAGGTATGGATAATTTTCGACAGATGCAAACCTTCCCGGGCGCCGCCGGGGTGTCGGTTCCGGTTTTATACCGGTATATTTGGGGCAGGGGTATGCGGGGAAGGCAAATTTTCGTATATTTGCCCTTTGTAAGAATTTATGTGCGTATGCGGAAAAAACTGAGCTTGTTGCTGACCCTCGCGCTGTGCGCGGTATGCACCCTGCGGGTGCAGGCCGGGGTGCCCGAAAGTGAGACCTTTATCGAGCGCGGACGGTCGTTGTTCGACTACGGCCGCTGGAGCGATGCCCGGCATGAGTTCCTCCGGGCCCGGGACGTGCTCGCGCCTTCCGACCGTGTCGCGGCGCAGACGGTCGATTTCTACCTGGCGGCCTGTGCCGTGGAACTGGGCAGCCGCGATGCCGAAGGGGCGCTCCGCGATTTCGAGGCGCGTTATCCCGGTTCGGTCTACGCCAACGACGTGCGGTTTTCGCTGGGGTCGCTCTATTGCGCCGAGGGCGATATGAGGCGTGCCCGCGAGGCTTTCTCAAAGACCGATTACAAGGCGCTGAGCCGGTCGCGCAAGGAACAGTACGACATCCGCATGGGCTATGTCGAGTTCACCGAAGGCAATTACGACAAGGCGTTCGGTTATTTCGACCGCATCGGCCCCCAGAGCGAGTATGCCGACCACGCACTCTATTACAAATCCTATATCGACTATGCCCAGGGGCGCTACGGGCGTGCGAAGCAGGGCTTCACGGCCTTGCAGCGCAGCGATGCCTACCGTGCCGTGGTGCCGTATTACCTCCTGCAGATCGAATTCCGCGACGGAAACTACCGCTATGTCGTCGAACACGGCGACGAACTGGCGCGCCGTGCCGTGCCCGAACGCCGGCAGGAACTGGAGCGTATCATCGCCGAATCGTGGTTTCACCTGGGCGACTATAACAAGACCATCGGGCACCTGGACGCCTTTACGGCTGCCGGCGGCGAACTCGACCGTGACGGCAGCTACCTGATGGGCTTCTCGCTTTACCGCACGGCACGCTATCCCGAGGCCGTGGAGTTCCTGCGCAAGGCCTGCGGTGCCGAGGATGCACTGACGCAGAATGCCTCGTACCACCTGGCAGACTGTTACCTGCGTGCCGGGGATAAACAGGCGGCCATGCAGTCGTTCGCCATGGCAGCGGACGACAAGCTCGATCCGGCCATCGCCGAAGACGCGCTGTTCAACTACGGCAAACTGCAATACGAGCTGGGCGGCGGTGCCTTCAACGGCGCGATCAACGTACTGACGCGCTATGTCGGACAGTATCCCGATTCTCCGCGCGTGGGCGAAGCCCGTTCGCTGCTGATCGCGGCCTACTACAATTCGAACGATTACGACGCGGCTTACCGGGCCATCAAATCCTTCCCGACACAGGATGCCGACATCCGTGCCGCATTGCAAAAGATCACCTATTTCCGCGGTCTGGAGGCGTACAGCGCCGGTGACATGCGTGCCGCGCAGCGTTACCTGGCCGAATCCGCGGCCATCAATGTCAGCCCCAAATACAGTGCGCTCAACTCCTTCTGGCAGGGCGAAATCGCCTTCGCACAGGGCGACTATACGGTCGCTGCGGCCAAATACAACGCCTATCTGAAGCGTGCCCCCCGCAGCGAGGACGAATATGCCATGGCGCTCTACAACCTCGGCTACTGCGATTTCTCGCGCAAGGACATGGCTGGGGCGCGCAGTTCGTTCGAGAAGTTCCTCGAAGCCTATCCGGCCCGCGACCGCTACCGCGCCGATGCCTACAACCGGCTGGGCGACATCCGCTATTCCGACCGCGAATTCGAAGCGGCCGTAGGGGATTACGACCGTGCCGTTGCGCTGAACACCCCCGAACGCTATTACGCACAGTATAAACGCGCCGTGACGCTCGGCATCCTCGGGCGCACGGAGCCCAAGCTGCAGGCGCTGCGGCAGATCGTTGCCGCAGGGCAGGGCGACTATGTCGATGCCGCCTCGTACGAGCTCGGCCGTTCCTATATCGCGCAGGAACGCTATGCCGAAGGTGCCGGACAATTGGAACGGTTCATTGCCGACTATCCCTCGTCGCCGCGCCGTGCACAGGCGCTTGCCGACCTGGGGCTCGCCTACCTCAACCTGGGGGACAAGGAAAAGTCGCTGAAATATTACGACATGGTGGTCGAGACGGCCCCGCAGTCGTCCGAAGCCAAAGGGGCCATGCAGGGTATCCGCGAGATCTATGTCTCGGACGGCAAGGTCGACGACTATTTCGATTATGCCGCCAGGGTGGGCATGGAGAGCGACCTGACAGCCGTGTCGCGCGACTCGCTGTCGTTTGCCGCCGCCCAGAAACTTTACCTGGCCGGGCAGACCGACGCTGCCGCCAAGTCGCTGCGCAGTTATGTCAGGAGCTACCCCAAGGGGTATTACCTGAACGACGCCCTCTATTTCCTGAGCGACTGTTACCTCCGCACGGGCGAGCGCGGCGATGCTATCGAAACCCTCACCGAACTGGCCGGGCAGGGTACGAACCAGTATTCGGTCACGGTACTCGAAAAACTTTCGGAGCTGACCTATGAGGACAAGCGTTACGACGAGGCTGCCGCCGCATTCCGCAAGCTGTACGACGTCACGACGACGGTGGCCGGGCGCGAGGATGCCATGACGGGCTACGTGCGCGCCACGCTGGCCGGGGGCGACGCTTCGAAAATCGAGGCGATGGCTGCCGATGTCGCCGCGCATCCCGATGCCGGGGCCGTGGCGCTGCGCGAATCGAAATTCGCATGGGCGGAGTTGCTGCGGCAGCAGGATCGCCGTGCCGATGCCGTGAAGCTTTACAGGGAACTGGCCGCGGACGTCCGCTCGAAGGAGGGTTCCGCCGCTGCCTATTACGTGCTGGAGGACACCTTCGAAAAGGGCGATATGGACAAGACCGAGAAGGCGATATTCGCCTATTCCGAACGGGAACCCCAGGCCTACTGGCTGGCCAAGGCCTTCATCCTGCTGGGCGACGTCTATGTCCGCAAGGGAGACAATTTCCAGGCGCGGGCGACCTACCAAAGCGTCGCGGACGGCTATTCGCCTGCCGACGACGGGATCGTGGACGAAGCCAAGGAACGGATCGCAAAACTGAACTGACGATGAAACGCATGTTGTTTGTAGCCGCGCTGATGGCGGCATTGCCCTGGGGCGCGAGCGCGCAGGTCGAGAAACGGGTCGAAGTGACCAAGGCCTATGTGCCGAGTGTGGAGGGGGCGTCGAAACTCGCCGTCGTGCCCGACATGACCGATACGGTGAAGATGCGTCCCGAGATCGACTATACGATCACACCGCTGTCGTTGCAGACGACCCTCGCCACGCGGCCGATCCGCCCTGCGACGGTAACCTACTGGGAATTCAACCGCCCGCTGCCTTTCTACCTCAAGGCCGGGATGGGCTACCCGTTCAATTCGGTGTTGGATTTCTATGCTTCGAGCCAGAACCCCGGGACGGGGTATGTGGTGGGCTATGTCAACCACGAGGGGCGCTATTCCAAGATCGGGAACGACTTTGGCGTCAAGAACAATTCGACGCGGATGCTCAACCGTATCGGCGCCGCTGCGGGTAAATATTTCGGCCGCCACGTGCTCGAGGGCGACCTCTCCTACGAGAACCGCATGTACCACCGCTACGGTATGTACCTCGCGCCGGACATCTCTGCCGATGCCGTACCCGGTTCGATGGCCGATTACGGCGATGCGAACATCGCGGTGCGCTTCGGCGACGATTTCCAGGATCTGAGCCGCGTGAATTTCGAAATCGCCATCCGGGGCGGCATGTTTTTCGACCATTCCGAGTGGCCGGACTATAACGACAAGGCCCGCCAGACCACACTGGAAACCCATGCGAAGATCGCCCGCGGTTTCGGGCGTCACCGCCTGGCTGCCGAAGTGGGCTACGAGCGCCTTGCGGGGCAGAAGGCCCTCGACGAATATAACCAGCAACGGATACATGCTGCGCTGCGTTACGGTATCGAGGGCGGGGTAGTGCGCCTCGAAGCGGGTGCGGACTATTACCACGACAAGATTAAATCCGTCGAGGCGGAGAACTACATCCTCCCCTTCGTGCGGCTGAACCTGAACCTCGGTACGGACGGGTTGTGCCCGTTCTTCGAGATGGACGGGAGCGTCGACGACAACAGCTACCGCTCGCTTACGAAGCTGAATCCCTATTTGCTGAATCCCGTATTCGGGACTAAGAGTTCGGTCGATTACAACGGCCGCTTCGGTATCGGGGGCAGTATCTGGCGCGGGAAGTTCGACTACCGGGCCTATGCCGGGTTCTCGATCCGTGACAACCACCTTTACTGGTATAGTGCCGATGTCGTGCAGGGGAGCGATATTCTTGCCGCCGGGCTGACCATGCTGCCGTCGATGGCCCGCCAGACCGTCTTGTCGTTCAACGGCGAGGTGACGTGGCGTCCCGCGAGCAGTTTCCGGACGGAATTGGGCGTGCACGGCTATATCTATAACGACGACGAGACCAAACTCCATAACGGTGCCCCGGCTTTCGATGGCAATTTTTCCGCCCACTACGACGGCCGCAAGATTTCGTTCGGCGCGGGTATCTGGCTGCAAAGCACCCGTAAATGGTCCGACTACCAGCTGGATGCAGCATCCGGGGCGGAGAGTTTCGGCAGTGTCGAAGTGCCCTTTGCCGCCGACCTGCGGGTCAATTTCGACTGGAAGGTTTCGGGACGCATTACGCTCTTCGCCGAGGGCCGTAACCTGATCAACCGCCGCCTGTACCAATACCCGTGGTATCCGGAATACGGGGCAAATTTCACGGTCGGGGTGAAAGCCAACTTCTGAAATCCCACCTCCGGTCTGTGACGCGCAGCTGTTGCTGTTGCCGTCGGTTTTTGCAGGAATTTGCACATTTGTGTGATATATTGAAAAAATATATTAATTTTGTGAAACCTGATATGGCATAAATACAACTTTTTGAACTTATATGGCACTGAAGAACCTCCCCAAGATATGCCCCTCCTGCGGTAAACGATTGAGCGTACAAGCGATGCATTGCAACGGATGCGATACGCATATCGAAGGCGACTACAACCTCCCGGTGATGATGCAGCTTTCGGCTCCCGACCAGCAATTCGTGCTCGATTTCGTAAAAAGCAGCGGCTCCCTGAAGGAGATGGCGCAGAAATTAGGGCTCAGTTACCCTACGGTACGCAACCGTTTGGACGACATAATTGCTCAACTTAATCAATTCGAAGGCGATGAACAGGATTCTTAACCCGTTTGAATACCTTTCTACCGGGAAAGCGCTCGGCTGGGGCCTTGCCGGGACTCTTTTTTCCATCTGCCTGCTGACGGCGGTGAGCTGGCCTGTCGGGGACGATCTGTCGAAGATCGTCACGATCCTCTCTTCGAACCTGCTGTTGTGGATTCCCCTTTCGCTGTTGCTCTACGTGCTGGCCCTGCTCTTCTCGCCGTCGCGTATCCGCGCAGTCGATATCTTTGCCACGAACCTTTTTGCCATGTTGCCCACGATCGTCATACTCGGGGTGCTGAGCGTGCCTTCGAAATGGCTGGGAGGGCTTGTCTGCGAGCCCCGCAGCGCCTGCGAGGTGATGAAGCTCGCAGGGTATAACCTGATCGTGATCCTGCTGTCGGTCTCGATGGTCTGGTCGATGGTCTGGGGCTGTTTTGCCTATCTCGTCTCGGCCAATATGAAGGGGGGGCGCGGGATTTCCATCTTTGTCATCTGCTATGTTTTCGTCAGCGTCGTCAACCAGTTGCTGATCGCCTATTCGAAATAAAATACCGGATATCATGCCGCGCGGGACTTCTTTGTCCCGCTTTTTTTGTGCCTTCCCGGAACCGGCGCCCAGCGATAGCAACCGGGTGCATCTTCTTTACCAACTTTTTTTATCTGATAACTTATTGGTAATTAATGATGTGTATTTCTGTTGGAAATGTCGTGGCCGTTTCCGGGCAATGAATCGGCCGAGGAGCCGTTTATATATCAGACGGAAAGTATGAACCGGTTGATCTGCGATCACTGCCATCCTTTCTGCGACCGGCCGAAAGACCGTTTGCCATCCTTGACGTATCCGGATACCCCGGGTTTTGCGACAAGACGGATGTTCTTATTTCGAGTTACCATATCTGACGTGTAACACGCCCGCTTACCTTTCCTTCCCTTCGGGCCATTTATTACGGTGCATAGCATCCCTTCCGAACACGCACCTTTCCAAAAAAATCCTCTTTACAAGCTGACCCGTGCGGAGCTTTTCCGCGATACATCTATTCCCGGCCCCTTTTGCGACCGGGGTGAACATGGCCCGGTATATCCTGTATGCGGGTATTCCGGCCGGTACGGGGAGTCCCACGGCTGCCGCTGAATAATATTGCGTCCGAATTCAGCGGCCGAACCCCCGAATTGCTTATTCGTTCCTTTTCCCGATTCTTCTCGGTGGAGTGTGTCTATGCTCCTGTTCCCGGCAACTTGCGTATTGCCGGAATATTCTTCCTGTGTCTTATTGCGTGCATTTGTAAATTGCTGTTGTATAGTAATTTATATGTATGAGTCATGTCTGAGCCCGTTGCCGGCTGCATGGCCTGGCTGTTCCTGTGTCCGTGCCTGGCATGCGACGGGAGCCTTATGCCGAGGCAACAATTTTAAATTTTTCTTGGGACAAATCGCCCGGGGACAACTCTAAGTAAATAGAAGTATATGGATCATCAATATTGGGATTTGATCAGGGAAGGTGACGAACAGGCCTTCAGGACATTGTATAGTCTGTACGAAGACAGGTTATTCCGGTACGGGATAGGGATCGCGCATGACGAAGAACTGGTGAACAATGCCATTCAGACATTGTTCACATACCTCTTTGAACGGCGGAAGAAACTCTCCGTCCCCATCTCCCTGTATGCCTATCTGGCCAGTTCCCTGCGCCGCCTCATCCTCAAGGAATTGGGGAAAAGGCGGACGGATTTCCTGTCGATAGATGAATTGCGCCATACCGGTAGCGATTTCGCGCTGGAGATTGATGTCGAGGCCTCGATGGTGCGTGCGGAATGTTCCGAACTGACAATCCGCAAGCTCCAGGCCGCCCTCGGAGAACTTACCAACATGCAGCGGGAGATCATCTACCTGAAATACTACGAAGGAATGGACAACAAGGGCATTGCCGAAGTTACAGGATATGCCGACAAGACCATCCGCAATGTGGCTTCCACGGCACTTTCCCGGCTACGGCAGGACAAAACGCTGAAGAACATGTACAACTGATCCACAGTTTGTTGTTTTTAATTAATTACGGGGTTTAAAATCATGGATAGAAATGAAAAGGACATGGCGCGGAGCGGCCTGGATAAATTGCTGACCAGGATCGAATACAAGACTCCGGTTAACTCCCGTATCGAAGAGATCGGAGAGTTGCTGGCGCGCAGGCGCGCGGTTATCCGCCGCCATGAAACTTTCCGCCACAAGTTGGTGCAGTGGTGCGTGGCGGCTTCCGTTGTGGTGATGTTGGTTGCCGGCAGCCTGTGGCATTTCTCGGAGCACGTGCTCGTGAGCGGCGACCGGGAGCTGGCATATACGCTGCCCGATGGTTCGGGGGTGGTGGTCATGCCGCATTCCGAGTTGTCGTACAACAGTTTTACCTGGACACTCCGGCGCAGGGTCTCGCTCAAAGGCGAGGCCGTATTCTCCGTCGTGCATGGCGGGAGATTCCGTGTCGGGACACCGGCGGGACGGATTACCGTCCTCGGGACGCAGTTCCGGGTAAAACAACACCGGCAGGATATGCAGGTTTTCTGCTACGAGGGTTTCGTATTGGTCGAAACCCCGGTCGGAAAGCGTGTGCTCGTCGCCGGACAGAAAGCCGCATGCGATACGGTTGCCATCACGCTGACGGATATTCCCGAACCGTTGCCGCCTTTTATCCCGTTCCAGGCCGTCCCGCTCAGGGAGGTAATCCGGGACATCGAGGCGATCTTCGGCGTATCCGTATCCGGGAAGGAAAAATACGGTGACCTGGTCTTTACCGGGTTCATCATAACTTCGGACATGGATGGGACGCTCGAGGCGGTTTTTCATTCGTGCGGGATTCCTTATGAAATCTCGGGAACCGAAATCCTGCTGAAATAATGAAATCTGTAAGATATATTTTTATACTCGTCTTCCTGTTGTCCGTTTGCCGGATTTCATGGGCGGTGCAGCCGCCGAACCTGACGAGCCTGTTGAACGAGCTGTTGCACCGGCGCGATGTCAAGATCGCCTTCAGCCATGTCGTGACCGATCCTGTCATTGTGAAGGACAGCATTTCGACCGGGGATATCCCGGTCGTACTGGCACGCTGGCTTGCCGGAACGGATCTGGCATATAAAGAGCTGGACGGCGGTTATTATATTTATAAGAAATACGGGCCGCCGACCCGGAACCCGCGGCCCGCTTCGCGGCCGGTTCCAGTCCCTGTACCGGAAATACCCCCGGCACCGGTATATACGGCGGCATATCCTCCAGTCCTGACGGTTCCCGTGCAGCTTGCTCCGCAGCTGCATTTTCCGTATGCCAGGCTGCTGCCGTTGTGGACGCCTGCTCCTTCGGGCATTTCGGGGCCGTCGTCCCTGCCCGTTGCGAAATGGGCCGTGAAGACCAACCTGCTTTACGACGCGACTTCGACGCTGAACCTGGGTGTGGAGTTCGGTCTGGGGCATCGGTGGACGCTGGACATATCGGGCAACTATAATCCGTGGACATTTTCCGGGAACCGCAAAATGAAGCACTGGCTCGTGCAGCCCGAGGTTCGCTGGTGGAGCTGCACCCGTTTTTCGGGGCACTTCGTGGGCCTCCATGCCCACGGCGGCGGCTACAACTGGGGCGGGATGCTGCCGTGGGCGATCCGGCCTGGGAGTGATCTCCGAGACCATCGTTATCAGGGTTGGCTCGTCGGTGCGGGCGTCAGCTACGGCTATCACTGGGTGCTGGGCAACCGCTGGGGCCTCGAGGCGACGGTCGGCGTGGGTTACGCCTACCTCGACTACGACAAATATCCGTGTGCGAAATGCGGCCGGAAAATCGGCAGCGCCTCCGAACACTATTTCGGCCCCACCAAAGCGGGCTTCACCCTGATTTTTATGATAAAATAAATTTTCGCCCCGATCGGAGGAAAAAATAGTCGAAAAATTCTTGGGACAAAACGAAGTTCCGGCTCTCTTTGCTTATGGAGCGACTTTTCCGGAAGACGGGTTTCCGCAGCGTGCGTTCGCACGTGGGATAGAAGACGCAGTAAAACAATACGAGAAAACAATGAGAAAAGCTTTGATACTGCTCCTTGTGACGGTATGTTTCGGCTGTTACGTGTCGTATGCTCAGAAAGCGGCGGTCAAGACCAACCTGCTTTATGATGCGACTTCGACGCTGAACCTGGGTGTGGAGTTCGGCCTGGGGCATCGGTGGACGCTGGACGTCTCGGGCAACTATAATCCGTGGACATTTTCCGGGAACCGTAAGATGAAGCACTGGCTCGTGCAGCCCGAGGTTCGCTGGTGGAGTTGCACCCGTTTTTCGGGGCATTTCGTGGGTGTCCATGCGCACGGCGGCGGCTACAACTGGGGCGGGATGCTGCCGTGGGCGATCCGGCCTGGGAGTGATCTCCGAGACCATCGTTATCAGGGTTGGCTCGTCGGTGCGGGCGTCAGCTACGGCTATCACTGGGTGCTGGGCAACCGCTGGGGCCTCGAGGCGACGGTCGGCGTGGGTTACGCTTACCTCGATTACGACAAATATCCGTGTGCGAAATGCGGCCGGAAGATCGGCAGCGCTTCCGAACACTATTTCGGCCCCACCAAAGCGGGCATCACCCTGATATTCATGATCAAATAATTTGGATCCCTTGACTATGAAGAAAATACGCATGATCTTGTTGGCGGCTTGTCCGGCGCTGTTCTGCCCGGTTCCGGGCAGCATGGCTCAGGTGCGGCAGGGCAGCGTCACCGTGCAGGTGAACGAACTCGCCCAGCGGGGCGATTCGCTGTACGTCGATATGGCCGTGACGACCGAAGGACGCAACGTCCCCTCGCGGATGAGCGCGGACTTTACGCCGGTGCTCGTCTCCGGCGAACGTTCGCTTGCCCTGCCTGCCGTTTCGCTTATGGGGCGCAACAGTTACAGGAATCACCGCCGCGCATTGGCGCTGATGAGCGCGAAGGAGCGCGGCGCCTATGAAAAATCCGCTCCTTATTACGTCGTACCCGATTACAAGGGCGACAGTCGGATGGATTACCGGCTGGCGCTGCCTTACGAAGCGTGGATGTCCTCGGCGCAGCTGACCCTTCAACGGATCGACTGCGGCTGCGGAAAATCCAGCGTTACGGACGTGCGCCTGCTGGCCGGCAAGGTGTCGCTGGAAGAGGTGATCGTCATCGAGCGCTACCGCATCGAGCCTCATCTGGCCTATATTCGTCCCGAAGCCGAGGCGGTGAAGAGCCGTGCCGAACAGGGCGAGTCGTTCCTCGACTTCGCCGTCGGGAAGACGTCCGTCAACCCTGAGTTCGGCCGCAATGCCGCGGAACTGGAAAAGATCCGCCGGATGATCGACCTCGTGCAGGACGACAAGGACTTGACGATCAAACGTATCGTCATCGTGGGCTACGCCTCTCCCGAGGGTTCGCTGGCGATGAACGAACGCCTCTCCGAGGGGCGTGCGAAAGCCCTCCGGGATTATCTGCAAAGCCGTTATCCGGCGATTCCGGGGTCGCTCTACTCGATCCGTTTCGGCGGTGAGAACTGGGATGACCTCGTGAAGGCCGTTCAGACCTCCGACATGCCCGACAAACAGGCCGTGCTGGATATTATCGACCGATATTCGATCATCGGGGGCCGCGAAGCGAAGCTGATGGCCCTGAAAGGCGGCACTCCGTGGCGCTACATGCTCCGGGAGATGTTCCCCTCCCTGCGTAAGGTGACGGTCACCGTGGATTACGACGTGCGGAATTTCGACGCCGAAGAGGCGAAGGCCGTGGTGAAGACCCGCCCCCAGAACCTCAGCCTGAACGAACTGTATCTGGTCGCCAACACTTACGAACCGGGTTCGGAGGATTTCAACAGCCTGTTCGAGACTGCGGTGAGGCTCTATCCCGAAAGTGTGACCGCGACCGTCAACGCAGCTGTCGCGGCGCTGGAACGGCGGGATTTCGTCGGTGCCGAAAGATACCTCCGGAGCGTGAAGTCTCCGGATCGGATTCCCGAATGCGACAATGCCTGGGGCCTGCTGCTGATGCTGCGCGACCAGGATTATGACCGCGCTGCGCCCTATTTCGAAGCCGCCCGGGCGGCGGGTCTGAAAGCCGCGCAGCAGAACCTTGACGAGATTGACCGCCTGCGCCGAAATCTCGACGAGATTAAAACCGCGGAACTGAAAAACGGGGACAGATGACTTTCATACAATCAATTAAAAAATTGACGCCTTTTTATTATTTAAATTTCAAAACTATGAAGATGAAAACTTATTTTGTCGCCGCTCTGGCGACGATGACGCTGGCTGCATGCAGCAAGGACGCCGAAACGGGGGCGCCGCCCCCTGCCGCGAAGACCAATTTCTCGGTATCTCTTCCGGGTGCCCTGGAGACCTATGGTGTCGAAGACCCGCAGGCCGCAGGCCAGATCGCACCGTACTATGAGAACGTCGTGGTCTATCTGGTCGATGCCGGCAACAATGCGATGGGTTATTCCTGGACCGACGCCGAGATTTCGGCGAAGCAGAAGCGTTTCGAGCAGGTCGTCGAGCCTGCCAAGGTCATTGTCGTTGCGAATACGGGCAGCACGTCCCTGCTGACGGGGCCCACGTCGCTTGCAAGTATCGAGAACGGGCTGAAAAACCTGGCCGTTGCCGATCAGAACCGGGCAGTCAAGACCATCGGTGCCGCTGACGTCAAAGGCAACGCTGCCGGCGACTATCTTTCGGTACAGCAGGTAGCGCTCTACGGTGAGCAGACGACGTTCACCTCCGAGACGCCGACCGACGGCCACACGCTGAAGAAAGCCGCCGTGGAGCTCAAATCGCTGGTGTCGCGTTTCGAAGTGGGCACCGTGAAGGCCGGAACCGGCCTGGACGCGCTGACCGTCGAGGCCGTTTACGTCAATTTCTTCTATAACGACTACGGGCAGACCTCCAGTCAGAATTTCTCTGAACTGACCTGGCCCGTGACCTATACGCCCGCGTGGGCTACCGACGCCGCCAATGCGGCCGTGACCTCGCAGACCGGAACGAAAGCCTATACCTATCAGGTGTTCGCCGGCAGCCTGATTCCGCACATTATCTACAAGGTTAGCGGTACGGTTTCGGCCGGTTACAAACTCGCCGACGGAACGGGCGATGCGGATAACTCGACCTCCTTTACCGGCAAGTACATCACGGTGAAAGGTTTCCGTGACAGCGGCAGCCTGATTTCGGCGATCGAACCCCACAAGATCTACAAGCTGGGGCTGGAGGACGGCGGTATCGAGATCACTCCCGACAAGATCACCGACAAGCCCGAGAAGGCCAAGATCGACCTGATCGTTGCCGTCTCGGTCGCCGACTGGACAGTGGCCAACGTTACTCCTGAAATTTAAATTTTATCGAATTACCCCGGGGGAGGGGAAGCCCTCTCCTCCGGTTTTTATTGAATGATCTATGGAAAAATTGACGAAAAGTCTTTGCATCCTGACCGCTCTGGCATTGCTGGCGGCTTGTGACAAGGACGCCGATTCGGGCGCTCAGATCCCTGCCGCGAAAACTAACTTCGAGGTATCCCTTCCGGGCGCCCTGGAAACCTATGGTGTCGAAGATCCGCAGGCCGCAGGCCAGATCACGCCCTACTACGACAATGTTACGGTTTATCTGGTGGATGCCGGCGGCAATGCGACGTATTACGCCTGGACCAACGACGAAATCAAGGCAAAGCAAAAGCGTTTCGAACAGATCACGGAACCGGCGCAAGTGCTCGTTATCGTGAATTCGGGAAGCGCCATCTTGCCGACCGGAACCGTTCCGCTCAGCGAACTCACGGCCGCGATGATGAAAAGCAGCGTGGTTGACCATAACCAGATTGCCAGAACCCTTGCGGTCGAGGACGCCAAAGGCAATGCGGCCGGCACTTACAATTCCGTGCAGCAGGTGATGCTTGCCGGTGAGCAGTCTGTCTTCACGACGGAAACGTCAGATGACGGTCACACGCTGAAGAAGGCGTCCGTGGAACTCAGCTCGATAGTATCCCGCTTTGAGATAGGAACCGTGAAAAAAGGGACGGGTCTGGATGCACTGACCGTAGAGGCTGTTTACGTCAACAATTTCCTGAACTTCAACGGTGGCGCCCTCAATAGCACCATCCAGAATTACAACGAAATTACTTGGCCCGCAACGTTCACTCCTGCATGGGCGACCGACAGCTATAATGCAGCCGTGACTTCCGCAACAGGCACGAAAGCTTATGCTTATCAGGTTTTCAGCGGCAACGTGGTTCCCCATATCATTTACAAGGTTAGCGGTACGGTTTCGGCCGGTTACAAGCTCGCCGACGGTACGGGAGACGCGGATAATCCGACCCCTTTTACCGGGAAGTATATCACCGTGAAAGGCTTCCGTGAAAGCGGCACGCTGCTCTCAGCTACCGAACCCCACAAGATCTACAAGCTGGGGCTGGAGGACGGCGGTATCGAAATCACTCCCGACAAGATCACCGACAAGCCCGAGAAGGCCAAGATCGACCTGATCGCAGCCATTACGGTCGCCGACTGGACGACAGCCAACGTCACCCCCGAAATTTAAGTTTTGCCGAATTACCCGGAGGGGAGAGCTTCTTCCCTCCGGTCTTTACCCCAAAAAGCAACACATGAAAAAACTATCGAAAACCCTTTGTATCCTGATTACGCTGGCATTGCCCGCGGGGTGCATCAATGAGGATATGAGCGATTGCCCGCCCCCGTACAACACGGAGCTTACTTTCAGCTACTCCGGCGATCGGCAGGAACCGGCAATGTTCTCCCGGATGATCGACGGGGTGACGCTTGTCGTTTTCGATAGGGCCGGCGGAGAGCGTGTGCTGGATAAAACGGTCGTGAAGGCTGACCTGAACCGGTTTCAGGGAACAGAACTCTATCTGCCTGCGGGCGATTACCGGATCGTCTGCTGGGGCAATGCCTTCGACGACACGGAGCTGCTTTCGGGCAGTCTCTCCGAAAGCCGCGTGCATGCGCCTGCCTACGGTAAGGGCGAAAAAATCGCCACCAACGACCACCTCTATTACGGTGAGTGCGATATAACGGTTCCGACGACCGCGAATGCGTCGGGAAAGGTGACGGGAGACATCCCGTTCCGAAGCGCACATATTGACATGCGCATCTACATCAAGGGCGTGAACGGGCCGTCCGATCCGTCCGCGTGGCCGGAGCTCGAAATCGGGAACCTGATGCCCCAATACGATATACGGATGAATGCCGTACAGCCTTTCGGCGCGACGTATTATCCTGCGCTGGTGCGGGACGACGGAAAAAAGGCACTGGCGGCCTGCTTCCAGGTGCTGCGTTTCGCCGACGACAATCCCGTAACGGTAACTGTCCGCGAACCTGCGCCGGGCCGTGCGGTCAAGGTTGCGGTGGATCTTCGGGAATACATGGAGAAGAACGCTATATCCGTGGACGGCCTTCACGAAGCGGCCGTCGAGATGCTGATCGAATTCACCGATCTGGGCGTCTCGATTACGATTCCCGACTGGAGCTCGGGCACTACGGATCCCGAAATATAGTAAAAAGAAAGATTGAGCGATGAGAAAATATAATGTACTGCGGAACTGGGCCCTGCCTCTCCTGCTGTCGGCCTTTCTGTACGGCTGTGCCGAGGACAATACCGATGGCGGAGCCGGGATGGTAGACCTTAAACTTGCACTGAACACCTATGCGGCGGGCGACGATCCGAACGCCTCGGCGAACGAAGTCGCGGTCGGATCGGCGTGGGTCTATATTTTCAACGAACACGGGGCGCTCGAAAATCCCGGCAGAACCGCTGTCCTGCCGGCGCCTTCGGGCTCTGCCGCCGACGGGAGCGGCCGGCTGAACGATACGTGGCGCGTCACCGTGGGACGGAAGGATATTTACGTGCTGCTCAATGCCGGCCACCTGACGCGCAGCGGTACGGCAGTCGATCTGGCCTCCTACAATCCCTATTCGAAAACGGAGCTGGAAACGCTGATGACCGATCCGGCGAATTTCCCGGCGGATTTTCCGGCTGCGGGGAACGGCGGGATGCTGATGAGCGGCAAGCTGAGCACGAACGTCACCTCAGCCGCTTCGATGGCGACGGTTCCCGTGGGACGCCGCTATGCACGCATCGACCTGAGCCTGCGCCGCAAAGCCGACCTTGTCGGAGCGGCCGTCGTGGTCAAGAGCACGACGCTCGAAAACCGCCGCGAAACGGCCCATGCCTTCGCCCCGGCGGTCGAAAGCACGGGTGCCGATGCCGTGTGTGTGAACAGCCACGGAAACGTCACGATCGGCGCGAGTACGACGAGTTATACCGCCGTCACCTCGTTCTACACCCTGCCGCGCACCGGTGCGCCGAAAGCAGCCTGCCTGAAACTGGCGCTCAGCATCGACGGTACGGATTACACGCTGCCCGTCTACATCAACAGCGGGGCGCTCGGCGGGAATACGGCCAATAACGAAAATCTGTCCCTGGACATCACCGCGAACAAGGTCTACAAGGTCGACGTGGCGCTCGGCCGGCAGAGCGTCACGGTTGCGGCGGATATTCTCGAATGGTTCGAAAAATCGGTGAACGGCGACATACAGGGATCGTCGCTGGTCGTGGACTCGCTCGTGCTGGTGAATGCGGGCATCAACACTCCCGTCCCTGTTCGCAGCAAGGCCGCGAAGGTCGCGGCGAAGCTTTCCGATGCTGCGGCCGCGGCCGGCTATTCGCTGGACGGCGCCGATCCCCGAACCGGGGTGCTGGAACTCGATGTCGTCGACGGCGCCGCCGAAATTCCCGTCAAGGGCCCGCTCGCCTTTCCCGTAGGGCCGGAATACACGATGGTTGTCGCAGCCGGCAATATCCGCCGCGACGTGTTGTTGCGTGTCGACGGAGAACCCGTGTTGGTGGTGGGCGACGAGGTTGTGGAGTTTCTCTATTCGGGGGAAACCAAGCCTTATCGGGTGACGAGTTATGTCGACCTCGGCGACGATGCCGGTACGAAGGTTCCGGCAGCCTGGACGGCGGAGTTTTCGGTCGACGAAGGCGGAACCTGGACGACGTCGAAACCCGCATGGCTGACGCAGTTCACCGATACGAATTCGGGCAGCACGGCCCCGGCGTCGTTCGATGCACGGATTGAGGCGGCAACCGGAGTCACCACGCAGGCGTCCCGGGAGGCCTTGCTGGAAGCTACTCCGGTGACTGATTTCGATCTTTCGATGGCGAAGGGGAGCCGCAATACGGCCAATTGCTACGTGGTCAATGGCTCCGGAACCTATCTGCTGCCGCTGGTTTACGGCAATGCCGTCAAGAACGGCGATCCCAATCCGGCGGCCTATACCTCGACCAAGAGCGGAACGAACATTCTGACCGGGTTTGTCAATCACCTGGACGACGGGATCAGCGATCCGTATATCTACAACAATCCGGGCTGCACGCCCGCCGACGCCTGCCTCGTCTGGCAGGACGCCGAGGGGCTGGTACAAAATGTCTCCCTGACCGCCGATAAACAGAACATTTCGTTCGAGGTGCCGAAGGCCACGATCCGCCAGGGCAACGCCATCGTCGCCGTACGCGACGCTGCGGGGACGATCATGTGGAGCTGGCATATTTGGGTGACGGATTACAAGCTGGACAGCGACCTGCGTGCAGTGACGAATTTCCAGTCCGTTCAGTACTATTTCATGCCTGTCAACCTGGGTTGGTGCGACGGCGACACGACCGACTATGCCGGACGCAGCGTAATGGTGAAACTGACGCAGGCCGGAACCGGACTGAGCCGGGTCTTTACTCTCGACCAGCCCGAGCAAAAGATCGTCGGATTAGGCAACAATACCTATTACCAGTGGGGGCGTAAGGATCCGATGCTTCCGGGCGTATACCAGGCAGATGGAACCTCGACCATGGATAAGGGCTGTTATACCGACAGCGACAAACCCGAATACGCCTTCGGCAAAACGGCCCTGAATACCGCTGCGGTCAACGAATATATCCGGAATCCGCATTGCTGCAATACGGGTTCCGGTATGGACGGGCAGTACTACAACCTGTGGAGCGCCGACAATACACTGACGACGGTCAATAACGAACGGGTCGTCAAGACAGTTTACGATCCGTCGCCCGTCGGGTACTGCGTTCCGCCGTCGGCCGTGTTCACGGGATTTCTATATAACGGAACCTCTATTTTCAACAGCAACGGGATCGGCTACGGTACACAGATCAATTCTCCGTGCCAGTCCATGGCCGAATACCGGGCCGGCCAGGGCCTCCACTTCTATTGCAACAAGATGAACGGGGAGGGTGTTTTCGATCCCGCCGGCGGTACGATTTTCTTCCCGGCATCGGGCTTTCGCTACAGTAGTGGGGGATTGGGCCTTTACGGGATGTACGGCCGCTATTGGACCGCGATTCCGGCTAACACTACCCTCGGACGCAACATGAGCATTACTTCGGGGCAGATTGACATGATAAATCACCAGTACCGTTCCTCTGGTCACGTGATACGCCCCATTCTGGAACAATGAAATTTTTGAATTACGGAGCTATGAAGAAGATACTCATATACGGTTTATACCTGCTGGCGGCTGCCGTGCTGACGGCCGGCTGCATCAAGGACGAAGCCGCGGCCCCCGCCCTGCGCGGCGGCGACAGGCTGACCCTGCAACTGCCCGAGCCGCAGCAGGTGGCCGTCACACGTGCCGCCACGGCGGCCGAATGCCGGATCGGCAGTCTTTATGTGCTGGTCTACCGCGGTGGCGTGCTCGCTCACAAGCAGGCGTTCGCAGCGGCGGCGGTATCGGGGAACGGTACGGCACAGCCCTTCGTCGACCTGGACTACAGCCTGCGGGCGAACGACAAGGTCTGCGTCGCGGCGAACTATCCGGCGTCGGTCGGAACCTCGTTGCAGGGGCTTGCGGACGGCAGTGCCGAAAGCGGACTTGCGTCGCTGCTCGTTTACGACAATCCTGCCTGCGGTCGGGCCGTGCCGGCCTCGGAGGCGCAGCCGATGTACGGATCGGTCGTCTGGTCGGCGGGTTCGAACACCTGCTCGCTGGTGCGTTCGCTGGCCAAAGTTTCCGTCGAGACGGAGAACTCCGCCGTTTTTGCCGGGAAGACCGTCACGTATATCCTGGCGGGCGCTCCGGAAAAGACGAGCATGGAGGTTCGCTACGATACGTCTGCCGACAAATACGAAATTCCCGACGCCGCCGGGATCGGCGGGGCATGGAGTACGGCCATCGATGCCGGCGGCATGATCTCGTTGTCGGAGGCGACTTATTCCGCCGCTTATCCGCTCTCGGGCGTGGCAGGCGGCGCGGCGGCCGACCTCAATACGTTCGACAAGAGACGCACGGCGCTGATCTTATGCGCTACCGATGCGGCCGATGCGAAAGAGTACTACCGGCTGGATTTCTCCCGGCAGCTCTCTTCGACCTCGATCACGGGCGATGCTTCGAACGAATACCTCGACATCGAACCCAATACGCATTATACCTTCCGGATCACGAGCGTGAAGAGCGGCGGTTACCTCTCTGCCGCCGAGGCGTGGAAAAATCCCGGAAGCAATATCGAATACACGGTCACGGTGTCGGACTCTAAGTGGATAAGCTCCACGAGCAACGGCCAGTATCTGGTCAAAAGCGACCGGGATTCGGTCTTGGTGGTGAAGAACATGGCCACGGCGGCTGAACTGCTGAGATTCGCCTGCCAAATGCCCGACGCCGGGCAGAAACCGGGCGGCGACCTGCCCGGTTCGGTCGAAACGCGCACCGTGACGCTGGTCGGCGCGGATCGGAAAACGCCTGTGTCCGTATCGAAACTCCAGCTTTGCAAAAGCGACGGCACGCCTGCGGCGGGCAATACATTCGACTTTTCGGGCGAAATCATTCCCGACGAAGGTTATCTGTTGAAATACCTTTCGGGCTCCTCCCTGCCGGATGAGGCCGTGTATGCCAGGGTGCGCTACGGCAATGTCGAGCATTACGTGCCGCTTTTGCCCCTGACTTTCGACGTGACGATACCTACGACCACTTTTTCGTACGCCGGAGCGACCGACCGGAGTTTGCAGGTGCAGAGCCACTATTACGATGCCCGTACCGATAGTTACGCCCCCTGTCCGTGGACGGCGGAGTTCTCGACCGACGGCGGCGTGACATGGACTGCGTCGCAATCCAGTATGTTGTCCCGTTTCCCCGCGAAGGGAGCTGGGTCGGATCCCCGTAACCTCGCGGCCTATCCGGCCGATTACAAGTTCAACGTCTTGACACAGACCGGTGTGTCCGACAATTCCCATAACGAAGCCCTGGCCGCGGCAAAACCCGAAATCGGCGTCTACGACCTTTCGACCAAAGGCGGCACGGAGCCGATGAATACGGCGAACTGTTATGTGGTCAATGCCCCGGGCACCTACACGCTGCCGCTGGTCTACGGCAATGCCGTCAAGAACGGCGGCATCCATTCGGCGGCCTATACCTCGGCTGTCAGCGGAAACTATATCATAACGAATTTCGTCAACCATCTCGACGCGCGGATCACCGATCCGTATATTTACAACAATGCGGGCTGTACTCCCGCCGGCGCCTGTCTCGTATGGCAGGATGCTTACTCGCTGGTTACCTCGGTCGAACTCACCCCGGACGGTAAATACCTCAGGTTCGATGTCGATCATTCGACGATCCGGCAGGGCAATGCCGTCGTCGCCGTACTCGACGCTTCGGGTATGATCATGTGGAGCTGGCATATCTGGGTGACGGATTACGTGCCGGGCGACGGCTTGAAAAAGGTGACCAACTACCAGGGTTATAAATACGATTTACTGCCGGTGTACGTCGGTTGGTGCGATCCCGAAACCCTGACGTACGATGCCCGCAGCATTAAGGTGCGCTTTACGCAGACCCGCACGGGTCTGGCGCGTGATTTCACGATGGCTCAGCAGCCTCATAGCGTGTCGTATTCCGGCAATCAGCCCTATTTCCAGTTCGGGCGCAAGGATCCGATGCTGCCGGGCGTCCGCACCGCTTCGGGAGACATCTTGGACAAGAGCGCTTATTATGACGATATTAAATATATGTTCTATAAATCCGGTCAGGGTAAAGTTTCCCTGGGAGGGGCCATCCGTAATCCGCATGTGTTTTTCAATTACGGCGGTACGGGGATACTCGACTGGTGTGCGACCTCCTATTACAACGTCTGGAGCGCCGATAATACGCTGACGACCGGCAACGACAACAAGGTCGTCAAGACGGTCTACGACCCTTCGCCCGTCGGGTTTTGCATGCCTGCGTCGAATGCCTTCACGGGGTATACCTACAACGGTCAGGTCGTTATAGGCGATTATTACGGTTCACGGTACAACTCGCCGTACAACTCCGCTGCGGAATTTACGGCCAATTCGGGTTGGGAGTTCTATTGCAACAGAATGTTCGGAATGAGCAGTTTCGATCCTTCCGGCGGTACGATCTTCTGTCAGGCTTCGGGTTTCCGCGATTATACGTCGGGCTCCGTGTTCAATATCGGCAGCAGCGGCTACTGCTGGACGGCCGTTCCCTATAACCTGAGCTACGGTATGGGCCTCTATTTCTACGAATCGCAGGTTCACCCCTGGTACAACTACTACCGCTCCTACGGCTTCCCGGCACATGTCGTGAAGGAATAAGAACAACTCCTGCATGATGAACAGAATAGGTTATATAACGGCGATCCTGCTGGCGGTGCTCCTCTGCGGCTCCTGTATCAACGAGGAGTACGCCGGCCCCGATCCGGATCTGCCCACGCGGACGATCATCGTCTACCTGGGCGGCGACAACAACCTCTCGGAGGAGACTGGGCGCAAGATCGAGGCCCTGCGGCAGGGATGGACTTACACCGGGAACAAGTGCCTGATCTATCAGGATTCCCGCGACGGGGCCCGCCTGCTGCGCCTGCGCGGGGGCTGCCGGACGACGCCGACGCCCTATGTGGAGACCGTGCGGGAGTACGGTGCGGAAAACTCGGCCTCGGCGGAGACTTTCGCCCGGGTGCTGCGAGAGGTTGCCGCCGAATATCCGGCCGACAGCTACGGATTGATCTTCTTCTCGCACGCCAGTGGCTGGCTGCCGGCTGGCGCTTTGCAGAACCCGGCGCCCCGATCCCGTTCGGTCGGGGTGGACGACGGGGACGCGGGACGTGCCGAGATGGATATTGCCGAGTTTGCGGCAGCGATACCCGGCGGGATGTTCGATTTCATGGTTTTTGAAACCTGCCTTACCGCAGGTGTGGAAGTTGCTTACGAACTGCGCGGGAAGTCGGATTACATGCTGGCTTCTTCGGCAGAGATCATCTCGCCGGGTTTTACGCCCGTTTATCCGTCGGCACTGCGGCTGTTGTGCGACACGTCCGTGGAGATGCGGACGGCGCTCGAAGGCTTCGGGCGGGCATACATGGATTATGTTGTGGCAAACTATACGGGGGCACGCCGTTCGGCGACCCTGAGCCTGACCGATATACGTGAAATATCCCCACTGGCTGCCCGGATGCAGGCAGCGCTTCGGACTCACTCAGCCGAGGCGCCCGATCTATCCCGTCTTCAACATTTTGATCGTCCGGGCAGCTATGGGGATTCTCCGGCTTTGCCGCGCTTCTTCGACCTCGGCGAGTGGGCGGAACTGCGGGTCGCTCCGGCCGGCTATGCGGCCCTCCGGGCCCAGCTGGAACGGACGGTCGTGTGGAAGGCCGCGACGGAAACTTTCATGAACGGGTATAACGGTTTTGCCATCCGCCGTCACTCGGGGCTTACGACCTACGTCGAGCAAGATGCCTTCCCCGACCTTAACGAGGCTTACCGCCGTTCGGCATGGTATCGGGCGACACGGGGAGGCAATAAGTAGATATAAATTTACTATCCGAATTGAATAACCCAGGAATACATGTCCAGACAGCCCCGTCCGAAAAGAAAATGCCGCCGCAGGTCTCCGGCGGTCGTGTTCCGGGGTTGTATAGGCACCCTGTTCCGGGTGTCGCTTGCCGGACTGTTGGCCGTGTGCATGCTCACTGCATTCCTTGTCAGCCTGCCGGTTTCCCTGGCCGATCTGGTGCGTAAGCGCTTGTAAATTTGAGGTCGGGGACAGTACGGATTTGTCTCCCCAAGACCGGTGCCGCAACGGGCGAGTTGCTTGATCTGAAAGCAGGGCTGCCTATTTCTCTGCCGGCTTTCCGGGTTTCGTCGGAACGTGCAATGACACCGCCGCCGCAGGGCCGTCCGGCCTTATCCTCGGCCAGTCCTTTCTTGCGCCTTATTGCCAATAGCAGGGCGGGGGATATGCTTTTGCGATGATGATAGCGGGGGACGTGGTATGTTTTGAGTGGCTTTATACAGCAGGGGTGTTTGTCATATTAAAGCAACGCAGCATGTTGCGAAGTTCGAGTTACTAAAAAGATATCTATAAAAAAACGGCGTTGTAACTAATTGAGTTACAACGCCGTTATGCAAAATGGGTGAGCTACTTACATCGCACCGCTACGACCACATACCCTTGCTCGATTCCTCGCCTGGGGGATTCTGTAGGAGCTGGTCGTATAAGACTCACCCGGGCACAAAAGTAGGAATTTTTTATATCTTTGCAAAAAATTTCGGCCCGATGCGTAAAAAAACTTTTCGCTATATCCTTTTCGCCTGCCTTGCATGCCTGCTTGTCGCGGGGGTTGTCCTGCGGCAGCAATTTTACGGGAATGCCGTACGCGCGGAGCGCGACCTCTATATCGGCAGCCGTGCCGACTACCAAAGCCTCACCGATTCCTTGCTGCCCCGGCTCAGGCACCATTGGGCTTTCGGCCTCTATGCCCGGCGCATCAATCTGCCGGAGACGTTTAAGCCCGGCCATTACGTGCTGGAACCCGGGATGAGCGTGATCCGGGTGGCGCGGATGCTCAAACTGGGGCTTCAAACCCCCGTGCGGGTTTCGATCAACAATGCCCGCATCCCGGCGCAGCTCGCGCAGAAACTCGCCCGGCAGATCGACGCCGACTCCACGGCGATCATGCGGGTGCTGACTTCGCCCGAAGTGGCACGGAGTGTCGGTTTCGACAGCGTGACGCTCTTTTCGATGTTTATCCCCAACACCTACGAGTTCTACTGGACGGTGACCCCCGAAGAGTTCGTGCAGCGCATGAAGCGCGAGTACGACCGTTTCTGGACGCCCGGGCGCGACGCCCTGCGCGAACGCAGCGGTCTGAGCCGGCTCGAGGTCATGACCCTCGCATCGATCGTCTACGAGGAGACCCGCAAGACCGACGAGATGCCCCGTATCGCAGGGGTGTACGTCAACCGCCTGCGCAAGGGGATGCCCCTGCAGGCCGATCCGACGGTCAAGTATGCCATGCAGGACTTCGGGCTGCGGCGCATCCTGCACAAACACCTGAAATACGAGTCGCCCTACAATACCTACCGCAACAAGGGGCTGCCGCCTTCGCCGATCTGCATGCCCGGCATCGACGCCATCGACGCCGTGCTCAATTTCGAGGAGCATGACTACCTTTTCTTCTGTGCGCGGGCGACGTTCGACGGCTACCACAACTTCGCACGGACGCTCCGCGAGCACAATGCCAATGCCCGGGCTTACAGCGCCGAACTGAACCGGCGCAAGATTAAATAATTTTTCGTACATTTGTCCTAATGCTTACGAAGATCTACGAACAGAACCCCTCGGAGCGGGAATTGCAGAAGGTGGTCGACGTGCTCGTCCACGACGGGATCGTCATCTATCCGACCGACAGCGTCTATGCTTTCGGCTGTTCGCTCCATTCGCCCAAGGCCATCGAACGCCTGCGGCGGATGAAGGGTAAGGATGCCGAAGCCTTTTCGGTGGTCTTCGGGGATATCGCCCAGGTGGCGGAATATTGCCGCGTGGACAACATGGCGTTCCGGATCCTGAAACGGAACCTGCCGGGGCCCTTCACGTTCGTGCTCACGGCATCCTCGCGCGTGCCCGACAAGGCGCTTGAAAAGCGCCGTACGATCGGTATCCGTATTCCGGACAACGCCATATCCCGCGCCATCGTCGCCGCGCTGGGCTGCCCGCTCGTCACCACGTCGGTGAAGGACGACGACCAGGTCGTGGAGTATACCACCGATCCCGAACTGATCCATGAGCGCTATGGCCGCGACGTGGCACTCGTGATCGACGGCGGCATGGGGGACAACATCCCCACGACGGTCGTAGACCTTACGGGCGACGAGCCCGAAATCCTGCGCGAAGGCAAGGGGGAACTGCAATGAGATCAAATATAAACTGTATATGGAAAAAACGAATTTCTGGAAAGATGTCGCCAAGTACGGCGCGATCATAGGCGCCCTGCTGGCCGTCTCGTTCATGTTGGAAACCCGATTGCAGATTTCGGCCAGTTTCGGCCTGTACGCAATCGAATGGATTGCCGTCGTCGTACTGCATTACTATCTGCTGCACCGTTTCACGCGCCGGTATTCGATGATGTATACCGCCGAGGAGGGTTTCTCCTTCGGTCAGGGATACGCTTACATCCTCTCCGTCTCGACCGTTGCGGGGCTCATCGTCGGTATCGTGCAATACCTTTACATGCACTTTTTCATCGGTTACGCCAACTATACGGAGCGTACCACAGCCGCATTATCCGATTATATAGGGCGGAACGGCGGGGTGCCGGCCAACATGGAATCCATGCTGTCGCAGATGTTCGACCAGATGCAGAATACCCCCGAACCTTCCTTTTTAAGAACCCTGTGGGCTGTAACTTTCCTGAGCATCCTGTTCGGTGCCGTTTTCGGCCTTATCATTGCAGGCGTGTTGTCGCGTGCGCCCAAACCGTTTGACACCCCGCTGAGCGAATAGAGGCATACCGTGAATAATAAACTGGACATATCCGTCGTAGTACCGCTCTACAATGAGGCCGAGTCCCTGCCCGAACTGGTGGCATGGATCGACCGCGTTGCCGTGTCGCATGGCTATGCCTACGAGGTGATCCTCGTGGACGACGGTTCGTCCGACGGCTCCTGGGAGGTTGTCGAGTCGCTCAGGGAGAAGTACCCGGCGATCCGCGGTATCGGCTTCGCCCGCAATTACGGCAAGTCGGCAGCCTTGTACTGCGGTTTCGCCGCAGCCGAAGGCGAGGTCGTCATCACGATGGATGCCGACCTGCAGGATTCGCCCGACGAAATCCCCGAACTGCGCCGCATGATCCTCGAAGAAGGGTACGACCTGGTATCCGGCTGGAAGAAGAAGCGCCGCGACCCGGTCGGCAAACGCTGGCCGAGCAAATTCTTCAACTGGACGGCGCGCCGGGTCTCGGGTATCAAACTCCACGATTTCAACTGCGGGCTGAAGGCCTACCGCCGCAAGGTCGTCAAGTCGATCGAGGTCTACGGCGAAATGCACCGTTTCATTCCGATTCTGGCGAAGCAGGCCGGGTTCCGCCGTATCGGCGAAAAGGCCGTCGAGCACCACGCCCGCAAATACGGCTGTTCGAAGTTCGGCCTCGAACGTACCGTGAAAGGCTATCTGGATCTGATCACCGTGCTGTTCATGACGCATTTCGGCCGCTCGCCGATGTATTTCTTCGGCAGTCTGGGAACGCTGATGTTCCTTATCGGCGGCGGGACTACGGTGTGGATCATCGCCGCAAAGATCTGGAAACAGATGCACGGGCTGTCGCTGCGTCCGGTCACCGACCAGCCGCTCTTTTACCTGGCGATCCTCGCCGTGATCCTCGGCGTGCAGTTGTTCCTGGCGGGGTTCCTGGGCGAGCTCATCAACCGGGGTTCGTCGGACAGGAATAAATACCTGATTGATAAAACTTTGTAAATAATTATGATACAACGAATCCAAACACTCCATCTGCTCATCGTCACGGCGCTCATGGCCGTTACGCTCTTTGCCCCGCTGGCTTGGTTCGCGGGCGATGCGGGTGAGTTCCGGCTCTATGCCTTTTCCCTGCAGACCTCGGCCGGAGAGGCCGTACAGTCGACCGTCTATATGGGCGTCGTGCTGGCACTGGCCTGCGTACTGCCTTTCATTACGATCTTCCTGTTCAAACGCCGCCTGCTCCAGATCCGGCTCTGTGTCGTGGAGATCGTGCTGCTGATCGGTTCTGCGGTTATGGAAGCGGCCTATTATTTCCTCAGTTGGCGGGTCTTTTCCGAACTTTCGTTCCATACGCAGGGTTTCCGGCCCGCCATCGCACTGCCGCTCGTGTGCCTGCTGTTCGCCTACCTCGCTGCACGGGCTGTTTTCCGCGACGAACTGATGGTACGTGCCGCCGATAGAATACGCTGACGCGCGCCATACGACCGGACGTGGCATCAATCGGCCCGTCCGCTGAATATATCCCGCTTGCGGGATATATTTTTTTGTGCCTGCCGGAGCCGTCCGGCGGTTGAAAGGCATTCCTTGGCATTCGATTTGAAGCGGATATACAGGAAATTAGGAAATTCATTCATTCCTGTCTAAAATAAACGCTTCTATGAAAAAATCGAACTTTTGGAAGTTATTGTCCGGCACGGTGTTCTTTGCCACCGTGGCTCTGGCCTCATGTGTGGACGATAACGACGACAAGGGGATGCCTTATCTCGAAGTCACCCCCGACGTGCTCACGTTCAATGCCGACGGTGCCCCGGAAGGCGCCTCCGCATTCACCGTAAAGAGCAACCGCCCCTGGACGCTCGAAGTGCTGGAGGGCAGCGACTGGGTTACGCCCTCCGCAACTCAGGGCTCGGGCGACGGTACCGTCGAATTCACCATCCCCGCGAGCAACGTGGGCCGTATCGCCAAGCTCTCGTTCAACCTGAAGAACGCATATGGCGCCTATTGGACGAAAGAGGTCACCATCGAGCAGGGCGAGGCGCCCAAGGCCGGCGAGGTGAGCGCGCTGGTGGCCTACATCAAGAACACGTGGCCGAGCCTCGAAAGCGGTACCGAAGAGCTGAATTACAGCCAAAAGACGATTCCCGCCGTGATCCTCGCCAACAACGAGGGCGGCAATAATTTCGGCAAGCTCTATGTCGGCGACAACATCACGCTGCCCAACTCGGCCATCATCCTTTACAGCACGACCGAGTTTACCCGCGATAACAGCGCGAAATATCCGGTCGGCAAGAAGGTTACGCTCGACTTGTCGGCCGCCCAGTATGCGCCCTACGGCAATCTGCGCGAGCTGAAGAACGTCGTGGTGACCGTCTCCGACGATCCTGCCGTCGAGGTGGCCGTGCCGACGCTTTCGGCCGCGACGCTCAACGAGGGCAATTACCAGGGGCAGTATGTCCGGGTCACGAACCTCACGCCGCAGTCGTCGTTCGTCGGCGAGGCGTGGGCGACTTCCGCCAAGCGCGTCGTGCGTTTCGATGCCGCCGGAGGCGAGACCGTTCAGAGCTATATGGCTACGGCTACCGATGCCGCCGGTTTCGCCGCGATCACGATCGCCGACAAGACGGGCGCCCTGCTCGGTACCGCCGAACAGAATTTCAAGAACATACAGGTCATCCCGACCACGCCTTCGGACGTGGCCGCATTCGTCGCTTCGGGGGCTTCGCTCGGCATCTCGCCCGAGGATAACCTCGTGCTGGCTTCGACGTCGGGCGCTACGGCGACCGTGACCGTCACGGCCAACATCGCGTGGACGGCCACCATGAGCGGCGACGGCTTCACGATCTCACCCCAGGGCGGGGATAACAACGGTACGGTCACCGTCACGGCGACCGCAGCCAACGAAACCTCCGCATCGAAAGACCTGGGCAGCATCACCTTCTCGGGCGAGGGCGTCACGCCGCTGACCCTGCGTGTCGCGCAGGCCGCCAAGCCGAGTGCCGAGCCCAAGACGGTTGCCGAATTCGTTGCCTTCGTCAAGGGGCTGGCGCCTGCTTCAGGTGCTGAGGCTTCGCTCGGCGAGTGGACGGGACAGACCGTTCAGGGATATATCGCCGCCAACGATGCGGGCGGCAACCTTTACCAGATGATCTCCGTCGTGGATAACACCGGAGATGCCGGTTCGGGTATCCTGCTCGGCGATGCGGCGTACGAAACCGTCGCCGACTACCCGGTCGGTGCCCGGATCACGCTGACCCTCGATGCGACGAGTACGGTCTACAACTCCTATGGCCTGTATAAGATCAATAAGGTAACGACCGCGGTCGACAACTCGTCGCCCGTGCAGATGGTCGTGCCGTCCGTCACCCTCGCGCAGTTCAATTCGAACGATTATATGGGTATGAACGTGAAGGTCACGGGGCTCGCATTCAAGGGCGAGGCCGGCGAGATGTGGTACAGCGGTACAGCCAACTATTCGACCCGCCTGTTTACCGACGGGAGCGGCGACCTGGCTGTGCGTACCTACAAGACCGTCGCATGGGGCGGCGAGTTGATCTCGTCGACCGTGACGACCGGTTCGCTGATCGGCGTGGCCGAAGTCTACGATGGTGCGGCGCAGCTCTACCCGCAGTCCGCGGCGGATGTCGCCGACTTCAAGGTCGATGCTTCGACGCCCGTGATTACGGAGGTCGACCCCGCGTCGCTGACCTGGGGTGCCGAGGAGACGGTAACCAAGAATGTCGCGGTTACGGTCGTCAACCTCGGGTCGAACGCCCTGACGGTCGATAACGATGCGATTGCGCCTTTCACGGCCGTAGTCAACGGTACCACCGTTACCGTCACGCCTCCGGCTCCCAACACGACCTCCGACGACATCGTGCGCACGATGACCGTCTCGGTTGCGGGCGGTAACAGCCGCGAGGTTACGCTCACGCAGTTCGCGGCCGGGTCGGGCGGCGATACCAAGGGCATCTATACCTCCATGAGCCAGTTCATCCCGGCTTCCACCAGCACGACCGACCGTTACTATCCTTCCAACTCGACCATCGACGGCCAGCCTGCTACGGGTTTCAAGCTCGGTACGAGCAGCCTTGCCGGCGTATTCACCTCCGAGGCGCTGGGGGCATCGCTCACGGGCGACAAGAAACTTTCGTTCTATGCCGTGGCATGGACGGGCAAGGCCGCCACGGTCTACATCCGTGTCAACAACGGCGGTGCGGTGAGCGGTGCCGACAACCATGCGATCACGGCCAGTGCCGGTGCCACGGGGTCGGGCAACGACTTCACCTTCACCGACGTGACCGATTCCGATTACTACACCTTCCAGCTCACGGGGCTGACCGCCGCATCGACCGTGACGATCTCCACGTCGCCCGACTTCACGGCGGCATCGGATCGCAATACGGGGCGTGCCATCGTGCTGGGCGTACAGGTCTATTGATATGAAGAGGATGCGTAAATATCTGATACGAACGCTCCTCGGGGTTGCTGCGGTCGTGGCGGCGGGTTTCGCCGCCACCTCCTGCAGCGACGATTCCGATTCGGGTTCCGGGGTATTCCGCGTGGAGTGGGATCCCACCAAGACCGTGCACCCCGACCAGGAGGGCGCCGCCGTGCTGGTCGTGGACGGCCGCGAGGGGACGTCGTGGAGGGCCGAGATCACGGCGGGCGCCGACTGGGTTTCGTTCAACCGTACGGCTCCGGGCGGGCAGACCGTCAAGACCGGAATTGCCGGAACGAGCCTCGCGGCCCGCAATCAGTATGTCTATTACTGGCCGAACGACACCCGGGGAGAGCGGCATGCCATGATCCGCTTCACGTTCGACGGGCAGGCGCCCCTCGAACTGGAACTCACACAATACAGCACCTCGGCTGCCGACGATGTCTACCAGACGGGCCATAACCTTGTCTGGCCGGAAATCCCGGCCCGGAAATCCGACGATGCGTATGTCTATGTGACGCATTTCGCCTTGTTGCGCAACCAGAATACGGGTGTAACCTACAACGCCCGCAACTTTACGATGTGCTTCGACAAGACCAAGTTCGCCGCCTGGTGGGTGGCCTATCCGCTCCACAGCGCTTACACGGGTTCGGGGCGTGTCGAAACCTGGGCATACGACCCCAAGATCGCCGCCGAGTACCAGGCCAATCTGACCAAAAGCTATCCGGCACGGAATTTCGACCGCGGGCACCAGATCCCCAACGCCGACCGCAGCGGGAATGCCACGATGCAGGCACAGACCTTCTATTTCTCGAACATGACGCCCCAGAATTACAGCCTGAACCAGAATCCCTGGGCGGCGCTCGAGAAGATGGCGCGCGACAACTGGATGTGCTCCGATACGCTCTATGTCGTCACGGGCGCCTATTGGAATCCCGGCAGCACCTTTGCCACGCCCGATATCGACGGCAAGCAGTGTCCCGTGCCGAACTACTATTTCAAGGTGTTCGTCCGCACGGTCAAGGGCAATGTCCGCCAGGCGGGCGACCGGCTGGGCGACTATCCGGCCGACCAGCTGAAGTCCATCGGGTTCTGGGTCGAGAATGCGGGCGGACAGGGGACTGCAAGGAGCTGGGTGAAAAGCGTTTCGGAGGTCGAAAGCCTCACGGGTTTCGAATTCTTCCCTTCGGTGCCTGCCGCCGTCAAGGCGCAGAAAGACGCCGCCTCGTGGGGACTGTAAAACCTTAAAATTTCAGAACGATGAAAAAACGATTGATATTCACCCTGTTGCTGGCGGCATTCATTGTGGCGTGCTTCGCGCAGAAGCCCTACAAGGTGATGTTCTACAACCTGGAGAATTTCTTCGATACGATCAACGACCCCGAGGTGCTCGACGACGAGTTCACCCCCGAAGGGCCCAAACAGTGGAACTCGGCCAAGTACAACCGCAAGCTGGGCAACATCGAACGGGTATTGTTCGACCTTGCGGCTGCCGACAAGGTCTATCCTGCCGTGATCGGCGTGTCGGAGGTCGAAAACCGCTCAGTGCTCGAGGATATCGTGGCGGCGCCCAAACTGGCGCCTGCCGATTACCGTATCGTGCACTACGATTCGCCCGAGGCGCGCGGCGTCGACGTGGCTTTTCTCTACCGCCCCGAAGTCTTCAAACTGGAGGGTAGCTATCCGGTGAAAACCGTCGTGCCGTCGCTCCCTAATTTCAAGACCCGCGACATCCTGACGATGTGGGGAAGGATCGACGACGAACCCTTCTTCTTCATGGTGGCGCACTGGCCTTCGCGGCTGGGCGGCAAGGACGCTTCGGAATTCAAACGCATCGCCGTCGGGGAGCAGATGCGCCGGATCGCCGATTCGGTGCTGAAAGCCGACCCCGCGACCCGGATCGTTGCCATGGGCGACTTCAACGACGACCCTACGGATCGGAGCATGGCCGAAGGCCTGGGTGCCCGAACGCGCATGAAGGAGCTCGAACCCGGCGATTTCTACAATCCCTTCGGGGACATGCTGCGTGCGGGGATCGGTACGCTCGCCTACGGCGACGCCTGGAACCTCTTCGACAACATCGTGGTCTCGGGGAACATGGTCTCGGGTGACGACGGTATGCAACTGCGCAAGGCTCCCGGTTCGAAGTACTACGGCAACATCTTCCGCAGGCATTACATGGTGCAGCGGGAGGGGCAGTACAAAGGTTATCCGCTGCGTACCTATGTGGGAAACAACTTCCAGGGCGGTTACAGCGACCACTTCCCGGTGTATATCTATTTTGCCAAATAATTTAGCTACATAGTCTATGAAAGTCAAAATTCTACTGATTTTAGTACTCTCCGTCACCACGCTGACCGCCTTTGCACAGGACGGCGGCGTCAGGGGCAGGGTCGTTTCGCGTGCGGGGCGTGTGGCCCTCGACGGCGTGAAGGTTACGATGACGCCGGGCGACGTGACCGTGATGTCCGATGAGCGGGGTAATTTCCTCATCGAGAATGTCCCTGCGGGCGAATACTCGCTGCAGTTCGAGACCCCCGAGTTCGAACCCCTCGCCATCGCCGTGCGCGTGGGTTCGCAGGTGCGCGACATCAATGCGGTCGTGTTGGTGCCCGACGTGCCCCGGCAGATGATCGACGACGCCGTGTTCGCGGAGTTCGACATGGAGACCGTCGACGATGCGCAGGCATTGCCTACGTCGCTCTCGGCCTCCAAGGACATCTTCAACAACATCGCGTCCTACAAGTTCAGTGAGATGCGCTTCAACGTCCGCGGTTACGATTCGCAGTACCAGGACGTCTACATGAACGGCATCCGGCTCAACGACGCCCTCACGGGCTATACGCCGTGGTCGCTGTGGAGCGGCCTGAACGACGCCACACGTAACCAGGAGGTGACGTCGGGTATCGTGGCCTCGGACGTCGGGCTGGGCGGCATCGGCGGTACGACCAACATCATCACCAGCCCGTCGCAGATGCGCAAGGGGTTGCGTGCCAGCCTCGTGAACGGCAATTCGATGTACCGTTTCCGTGCAATGGTCACCTATGCCTCGGGCTATCAGGACAACGGCTGGTCGTATGCCTTTTCGGTTTCGACCCGCCAGGGCGGCAACTCCTATGTCGACGGCGTTTACTACAATGCGTTCGGTTATTTCGCCGCCGTCGAAAAGCAGTTCGGCCAGCGCCACCGCCTGGCGCTGACCCTGTTGGGTGCCCCCACCGAACGCGGTGCGCAGCAGGCCGCCACGCAGGAGGCCTACGACCTGGTAGGCAACAACTATTACAACCCCAACTGGGGCTGGCAGGACGGCAAGAAGCGCAATGCCCGCGTGCGTAATAACCACGAACCCATCGTGATGCTCAACTACACGTTCGACATCTCCGACCGTTCGAAGCTGGAGCTGGCCACGGCGCTGCGCTTCGGCAGGAACGGCTACTCGGCACTGACGTGGCAGAACGGCCCCGACCCGCGCCCCGACTACTACCGTTACCTGCCGAGCTATTTCGCACTCGACAAGAACTATGTCGGTGCCGCATGGCAGCAGGTCTACTGGCAGGCCAACTACCAGAACATCCGCCATTTCGACTGGGAGCAGATGTACCAGACCAACTATAACCAGAACGATCCCCTCGATGAGCAGATCTACGGCCCCGGCCGGCGGTCTAACTACATGGTCGAGGAGCGCCATACCGACCAGCTGGACTGGAACCTCGTGGCCAGTTTTTCGCACATCTTCCGCGACGATTCCAGGATCAACGGCGGACTTTCGCTGCGCCGTAACCGTACGGAGTACTACTCGCAGGTGAAAGACCTCCTGGGGGGCGACTATTGGGCCGACATCGACAAATTCGCCGAACGCGATTTCGGTTCGAATACGCAGGCCTACCAGAACAACCTCGACTATTACAACAAGTACGGCCATGCGCATGCCGCCAAGGTGGGCGATAAGTACAGCTACGATTACTATGCCCACGTGCTCAGCACCCGGGCGTGGGCATCGTACGGCTTCAATGTCGGCGGTTTGGGCATCACCGTGGGCGGCGAAGTGGGCTATGCGAAGCTGTGGCGCGAGGGTTTGTGGCGCAAGGGGCTCTTCCCCGACAATTCGAAGGGCGACTCCCGAAAACTGGATTACCTGACCTACAAGGCCAAGGGTAACTTCTCGTACCGCTTCTCCGCGGCGCATGCCGTCGAGGCGAACGTCGTCTACATGCAGGAAGCGCCCGAGTTCCAGTCCTCGTTCGTTTCGCCCCGTACGCGCAACACCACGACGCCGGGGCTTTCGGCCGAGCGCGTCCTCGGCGTGGATGCGTCGTACAACCTGCGCTACGGCGATTTCAAGGCGCGCATTTCGGGCTATTATACCCGCATCTACGACCAGTCGAAGGTGATCTCCTATTACGACGACGTGGCCGCCACCTTCACCAATTTCGCCATGAGCGGCATCGACAAGGTGCATTTCGGCCTCGAGGCGGCCGTCTCGATCCCGATCTACCACACGCTCGCCCTGAACGGCGCCGTGAGCTGGGGACAATATACCTACGATTCGAACCCCTATTACCTGCAAACGCAGGACAACAGCGGCGATATCGTCTCCGACGGTTATGTCTACTGGAAGGATTCCCGGGTCGAGAGCACACCCCAGACGGCCGTCAACGTCGGCCTGTCGTGGCGCTCGAACAACAACATCTACCTCTCGGCCGACTTCAACTATTACAACAACATGTATCTCTCGATGAGCCCGATCTACCGTACCGACGCCGTAATCACGGGCGGCATGGCGCCCGGCGACATCGAACACCTGCGACGCCAGGAGAAGTTCGACTCGGCCTATACGCTCAATGCCAGCATCGGCAAGAACTGGTATATCCACCGCAAGTACACGCTGGGATTCAGCCTCGACGTCAAGAACATTCTGAACAATCAGGACATCAAGACCGGCGGCTATGAGCAGACACGCCTCTCGAAAAATACCGAGACCACCGTGACGACCTACCAGGCTTTCGACTCGAAGTATTTTTACATGTTCGGTACGACCTATTACCTCAATCTCTATTTCCGTTTCTGACGGCTGGACGAATAAAACATGAATGCTATGGATAAATTATTCAAATTGTTACTGGCGGCTGCCGCAGCCCTGTTTTTCACAGGCTGTTACAGCGATTACCTGAATCCGGGGCCGGCCAGGGTCTACACCCGCGCCGATTTCGAGGCGAAGGGACTGGAATACATTTCCGTCGGGGAGCTGAAGGCGCGCTTCCGGGCCGAGAATGCGGGTATGAACGACGGTGCCGTGGCGTCGTGGACGGTCGACGAGCCGCTGTTCACCTCGGGCAAGGTCATTTCGACCGACCGCTTCGGCAATGTCTACAAGTCGGTATACCTCTACGACGAGGTCTCCGAGTCAGCCATCGAGCTCAAGCTCAATACGGGCAACTACCTGTTCCATCCCGTCGGGCAGGTCGTCTACGTCGACCTCGAAGGGCTCGTGCTGGGGAACTACCGCGGCATGGTCAGCATCGGTACGACCTCCTACAATGCGAGCTATTCGAACGACAATATCGAGAGCAAGATCATGCAGGACGAGCACATCTTTTCGGGCGAACAGCAGCCGATGCTGAAGTCAGATACGCTGGTCGTCACGCGCGACAACTACCTGACTGTGCTGTCGGACGACGACCTCGGGCGCCTGGTTCGTTTCGAAGGGGTCGAGAGCCGCTTCGGTACGGCGCCGTGGGGCTATAAGAACACCTTTCCCAATTATTTCGCCAATTCCATCTCCTACGACGTGAATTCCCCCGGGTGGGAGGATATCGACCAATGGGCTACCTGGGCGACCATGCGTAAGCTCCCCGGTACGAATGCCGACGCGTTTTTCTACGGCTCTGCCTGGTTCACCTACGACGCGCAGGCTGCCGGTACGGGCACCAATGCCGCCCCGGGCAACTATGTGGTGCGCACGAGCGGTTACAGCCAGTTCCGCGACAACAAAATCCCCGTATCCGGTTCGGTCGTTGACCTGACGGCCATCTATACCAAGTTTACCAACGGCTCGGGCAATTATGCGACCTACCAATTGACGCTCAACACCGACAAGGACGTGGTGGTGAAATGATATTGCCCCATCCCTGTTGCAAGCAAAAAGGCAGCCGTGAAAACGGCTGCCTTTCATTTTGTCGGATGGGGGCTTATTTCGCCTCTTCCTTCGCGGGGCGCATGATGACTTTCACGAGGTTGCCGTCGGCGAGCACCTTCTTGGCCATGGCCTGTACGTCGGCGTTGGTCAGCGTCTTGAGCACCTCCTCGTAATCGGCCAGGTAGTCGAGCCCCGAGCCGTATTTGCTGTTGAGGTAGTTCATCCAGCCGGCGTTCTGTTCGAGGCTGTTTTTCCAGCTCTTGAGCATGAACTCGCGGTTTTTCTCGATGTCCTCGCTCTTGGGGCCGTTGGCGGCGATCTCTTCGATCTCCTTCATTACGATCTCGCGCAGTTCGTCGGCCATCTCCTCGTTGGTGTCGAACGAAATAGTCATGTCGTAGGTCTCGCTCGGGATGTATTCCGTCGAACCAGATACTTGTACGCCGTACGTGCCGCCCTTCTCCTCGCGGATCGAAACCAGGTAGCGCGAGTTGAGCGCCTGCGTGAGGAATGTCAGCGCAGCCTTGTTCTTGAGCGTGTAGGGCATTTCGCCGGAGAACCTGTAACGTACCGAAACCTTGGGCTGCTGCATCGAAGCCGTGAAATCCTCGGTCACTTCGCCCTTCACGGGAGCGCATTTGTCATCCACGAACGTCATCGGTTTCTTCGAGGTCGGGAGCGATCCGATGTATTTTTCCACGAGCGGTTTGAGCGTTTCGAGGTCGACGTTGCCCACGAACTTGAACACGAAGCTGTTGGCATCCGGATAGAGTTTCTTGTAGATGGCCGGCAGCGCTTCGAAGCTGAACTTGTCGATGATCTCGGTCGACACCATCTGGCGGCGCGGGTTGTTGCCGTATACCACGTCGATGAACTTGTCTTCCATCAGGTAGTCGGGGTTCGACTTGACGTTCTCCAACTGTGCGCGCAGCATCTTCATGAGCGTGTTGTAGTCGTTCTCATCGAAGCGCGGCTGCGTGAAGTTGAGGTAGAGCAGCTGGAACATCGTCTCCAGGTCTTTGGGCGAGCAGAAGCCGTTCATCTCGCTGGCGTAGTTCTCCACCGAAGGCTGTACAGACGCCGATTTGCCCGAAAGCTGCTTTTTGAGGTCGGTGGCCGAGAACTTGCCTACGCCCGACATCGAGTTGAATGCCGGCATCATCTCGCCCATGTAGAACTCCTCGTCCGTGAGGATCGACAGGCCGCCCTTGGCCTGGGCGTACATGCGTACCTCGTCGGCTTTGTAGGTCGTGGGCTTCACGATGACCTTCACGCCGTTGGCCAGCGTCCATTCCGTTGCGCCGTACTCGGCGTTCTGTGCGGTTTTCTTCACGGGCGAACCGTTCAGGGCGGTTCCTTCGGGGATCAGCGGCTCTTTGACCGTGTTGTCCTCATATGCTTCGATCTCGGCCGCGGCGACCTTGTCGCGGATGGCGAGAATCTCCTCGGCCGTCGGGTTTACGACACCCTCCTTTTCAGGCGCCGTGATGACGATCACCTGGTTGTTGGGGTAGATCGCCTGCTGTGCGAATGCGTTGACCGCTTCGACGTTGAGCGCCTTGATCAGCATGCTGTCCAGCTGCCATTCGGTTTCGGCGTCGGGCATGGGCGTATTCTGCTGGTAGTTGTCCAGGTATGTCTGCACGAATTCGGCGTTGCGACGGTCGTTGCGGTTCGTGTACGAACGCTCGGCGCGGCGCATCAGGTCGTTCTGTGCGCGCTCGAACTCACCCTGCGTGAAGCCGTAGCGGCGCACCTTCTCCATCTCCGTGTAGAGGGCTTCGAAACCCTGTGCCAGTTTGCCGTCCTGCGTCATGGCGACGAAGGTCGTGGCCTCGAGCGTCGGGATTACGCCGATGCTGCCCGAGTTCATGCCTGCACCCAGGAACGGGGCGTCGGGCTGCATCGAAATCTCCTGCAGGCGGGCATTCTCCATCGTGGTCATGTAAGCCTGTACCACGTCGAGCATCTCACCGTATACCAGGTTGTTGTACTGTTCGGGTACGGCAGGGCGCTTTACGAACACCTGCACGCGGGAACCCTGCATTTCGGGGTCGGTGTAGATGCTGATGATCGGTTCTTCGTTGTCGGGTACCGTGATTACTTCTTTCTGTGCGGCATCTGCGGCGGGGGCCGGAATGTCGCTCATCAGCGTTTTGAGCTTGTTTTCGACGGCATCGACGTCGATGTCACCCACGATCACGACCGCCTGGTAGTCGGGGCGGTACCACGTGTTGTAGAAATCCTCCAGTTCCTTGTGCTGGAAGCCTTTCAGTCCGTCGAGATAGCCGATCAGGTTGCGGTGCTCGTATTTCGTGCCCTTGCCCAGCGCCTGAAGCATCTTCATGGTCGAACGCCACGAAGCGCCGTCGCGGGTGCGGAGCTCCTCCATGATCACGCCGCGCTCCGAGTCGATCTCCTCGGGCTGGAGGGCGATGAAGTGCGACCAGTCGTGCAGGATCAGCAGCGCACTGTCGATGATGCCCTCGCGCGAGGTCGGGACATCCTTCATCATGTACGAAGTCATGTCCCAGCTGGTACCGGCGTTGAGGTTGGCGCCGAACTTCACGCCTATCTTCTCCAGGTATTCGATCATCTGCTTGCCGGGGAGGTTCTTCGTGCCGTTGAAGGCCATGTGCTCGAGGAAGTGGGCGAGGCCCTGCTGCGAGTCGTTTTCCTGGATGGCTCCCACGTCATGCAGGATGTGGAAATCCGCCTGTCCTTTCGGCTTTTCGTTGTGGCGGATGTAATAGGTCATTCCGTTTTCGAGTTTACCCGTCCGGACATCCTTGTCCGCCGGGATCGGCTCCATCGGGTTGAGCTGGGCCATTGCGCTCGTCATTGCGAAAGCGGCTGCAACCAGCATTGTTAATTTTTTCATAATCGATCGTATTAGGGTTTTTGTGTTATTCTTCTTCAGCGGGCAGGTCGGGGCGGTATTCGATGATGTCCCCCGGCTGGCAGTCGAGCTCGCGACAGATCGCTTCGAGCGTCGAGAACCGGATGGCCTTCGCTTTCCCGTTCTTGAGTATCGAGAGGTTGGCGGGCGTAATATCTACCCGCTCGGCCAGTTCGCCGAGTGACATCTTGCGCTTGGCCATCATGACGTCTATATTGATTATTATAGCCATAATGTCGTCCCCCCCCCTTTAATTGTCTGTATCGTTGCCATGCTATGTTACTTATTTTAGATAGTCAGTTTCTGTTCTTCGCTCAGTTGCGTCCCGAGGGAGAAAACCTCGGCCATGAAGAGGAACAAAATACCGACGATCACATTCCAGTAGCTCAGCGGAAATGTCCCCACGACCTCGAAAGAGGTGCCTTCGAGCAGTCGTGCCGCCTCGGTATTGCTGATGTATTTCATCAGGGCCTCGCTCAGTTCCGCTACGAGGATCAGGATGCCGATGGCGCGCGTACGCAGGATATTGCTGTGGCGCAGCGGCTGTTCGTCGCGGATCGACTTGCGGAGCGAATTGATTATCAGGGCGATCAGTATGAGGATCGTCAGGTACGAGAGTCCGGTTATCACCATCAGCAGGTAGCAGTAGACGTTGTTGCCCATCACCTTGAATGCATTGAGCAGCGTATAGGCTTCGTCCACCTGTACGCGCAGGTCTATCCGGCTGATCGTCGGTTCGACGGTGGCGGGCAGCCCCTCGATCACGATCGGCTCGCCGGCCTTGCGCACTACCGGGGCGGAGACGTAATAGGAGCGTATGCCGCCCTGCGGGATCTCGATCTCCAGCGTGTCCTGCGCATCGCGCCATCCGCGCGAGAAATCCGGGACGAAGCTCGCAGCGAAACCTACGATCAGCGCCGCGAAGTAGATGATGTAGATCAGCAGTAAATGTTTGTGCAGTCTTTTTTTGTTCTGCATGTTGTTTGTTTTTGAGTTTCGATAGTGCAAAATTAGTATTTATTTTCGAAAAACAAATAATATTTATCGTTTTTCGATAAAATAATTGGTCGCGGATAAAAAAGGACGGCTCCGGTGCCGTCCTTCGGTTGTCGTGGGGCGTATTTATTCCACGTTGTCTTTCAGTTGTTTCCAGAACGAGGCGTCGATGGCCATTGCGATCGAAGCCGCCAGCACGAGGAGGATGAACATCACGACGAAGGTAATGAACGCGACGTCGATGGCCTCGCAGACGAACAGGAAAATCCCGTACACGATACCCATGATGATGCTGAATACCAGTATGACGAAAAACATCGTCCACTTGCTGCCGTATGTCGCGTCGTTCGACGCCTTGATGGCTTCAATCGGGTTCTTGCCCTTGTCGAGCAGGAAATAGAACGAGAGCGTCCAGGACAGGGACAGCACGATGCCCGGGACGACAAGGAACAGGGTGGCGATATAGATCGGGATCAGCATCAGCCCCCATGTGATGAGGAATTCGCCCATATAGCGGCGGTATTTGCTGTCGAAGATCGAGAGCGGATTGATCACGTTGCCTTTGGCCAGTTCGACGGGTAATAATTTGATGGCGATGGTCGTCCCGATGTTTATGTAGGGGATCCAGATGGTTACCAGCCACAGGATCACTGCCACGACGATCGACGGGGCGTTCTTGACGCCGATTTCGATCGAATCCTTCAGGGTTTCCGCGAAGTCGAGTTTCTTCATTTCCATAACTAACGATTTTAATGAGGGTTAATATTTAACCAAATATACGAAAAATTCTTATCTTTGCTGTCACGCAACGCTAAAAATCAATTACATGGGAGAAAAATCGCATTATAACTACCGTGTCGAACCGCAGGATGTGGACTTTACGCTCCGGGCCACGATCCCGTCGCTGGGCTCGGCGATCCTCAATACGGCGGGCATAGACGCCCACGGCAAGGGTTTCGGGGTCGATGCCCTCAATGCCGACAACCATTCGTGGGTGCTCTCGCGCATGGCCGTGGAATTCGACTGCCAGCCCAGGCAGTATACCGACTATACGATCGCCACGTGGATCAATGAATACGGGCGGGTGCTCTCGACGCGTAATTTCACGCTGACCGACGCCGCGGGCAACGAATTCGGGCGTGCGGTGACGCAGTGGGCGATGATCGACCTCAAGAGCCGTTCGGCGCTCGACCTGTCGTGGGTGGGCGATGCCCATGCCGACGCCATCGTCGATGCCCCTTCGCCGACCGACAAGCCGCGCAAGATCCGCGATGTCGACCCGGCGCAGACGGTCATGCACAAGGTCGTTTACAGCGATATAGATTTCAACCGCCATGTCAATACGATGCGCTATATAGAAATGATGATCGACATGCTGCCCCTGGAGATGCTGATGCAGGAGGCACCCGTGCGCTTTGACATCCATTTCCTGCGCGAATGCCGTTACGGACAGACGCTTGCCGTCGGTTATGAACAACGCGGCCGTACGGCGCTGTTCGAGATTCGCAACGATGCCGGTACGGCGGCCGTACGTGCCTCTATCGAGTGGAAATAGGCCTGCGGGGAACGTCCTGCCGACACTTCGTGGAACGGGTTTTGCAGGTAGGGCTGCAAAACCTTTTTTCATTATGGAAACCGCAGTCAAAACACAGAACAAGTATCAGGTGAGCATCGACCTGCTGAACGATGCCGTAGGCAAGGAGATCGCCACATCGCTCCAGTACATGTATTTCCACACCCATTTCGAAGACGACCGCTACCAGTACCTTTCGAAGATCATGCGCGAGATCTCGATCGCCGAAATGCGCCATATCGAGGAGTTCTCCGACCGCATCATGTTCCTGCAGGGCGACGTCGACATGAACGCCTCGTTCCGCACCAAGCAGGTGACCGACGTCAAGGAGATGCTCCGCCTGGCCATGCAGCTGGAGCAGAGCACGATCGACTCCTATAACGAGGCGTCGCGCATCGCCGCCGAACACAAGGACGCCGTGACACACAAGATGTTCCAGGATATTATCGTCGAGGAGGAGGAACACCTCGATACGTTCCGCACCGAATTGCAGCATATGCTCGACTACGGCGAGGAGTACCTGGCACTGCAGTCCGCAGCGGGCAGCAAGCATACCGCCAAGAGTTTCAAGCATACCGACGACGGCGAATAATTCCTCCTTCCGGAAAGTGCCGGGGCCCTGCATGCAGGGCCCCGTTTTTTTGATGCCCGGACGGTATCCGGGCCGCCCTGCCGACAAAAAAACAGCTGCGGCGGCAGTCCGGGACGATAATTTCGTATCTTTGTGTATTCTGATACTATGAATTATGGAATTGAAACGAATCGCGGACAGCCGCACCCCGGATGCGGAAAAACTTATCGCACTGCATCGGGAAACCTTTCCCGAGTACGAAAGGTTTTGCGATACGCCGCTGATGGCGAACATGATCGATCACGAAGGGTCGATGTACTTCAACGCCGTCTACGAAAAGGGCGAACTGGCGGGTTTGTTCGTCTATTGGGACTTGGGGGATAGTTACTACATTCATTTTATTGCCGTCTACCCCGAAAAGCGCAACCACAAGATCGGCCAGCATATCCTGGACTGGGTTGGGGAGCACCTGCACCGGCCCGTATTTCTGGAAGCCGAAATCCCGTATGACGCGATTACGGCACGCAGGCTTTGTTTCTACAAGCGGAACGGGTTTCTGGAATTGGCCGAAAACCCCGGAACCCTCGCGGATCACCGCCGTGGCGGGCATCCCCTGTGGTTCATGGGAACCCGGGCCGTGGAAAACCTCGAAAACCACCTGACCCAAGTAAGGGAGAGGGTGTATTACGCCACCGGGGAATAAATTCGGGCCGAGGAGCCGGAACATGGATTCCGGGCGATACGTCCCCAATCCTGGGCCGCGTTAGCTCCGTCCCGCTTTTTAATATTAACTTTGCATCCTATGAAGATTGCGATTTTAGGCCCTGCGCACCCGTACCGGGGCGGATTGGCTTCGATCATGGAGATCATGGCCCGCACCTTTCAGCGCCGGGGCAACGAGGTCGACATAAAGACTTTCACGCTGCAATACCCTTCGCTGCTCTTTCCGGGTAAGAGCCAGACCGTATCCACGCCGCCACCGGCCGACCTTCACATCTGCCGGTGCATCAATACGGTCAACCCCTTCAACTGGGTGCGTATCGGACGCCGGATATGCCGCGAACGTCCCGATTTCGTGCTGATGAAGTACTGGACACCCTTCATGGCGCCCTGTTTCGGCACCATTGCCCGTTTCGCCCGCCGCAACGGCCATACGAAGGTGCTCTGCCAGATCGACAATGTCGAACCCCACGAACACCACCTGACCGACAAACCCTTCAACCGTTATTACCTGAGCGTCGTGGATGGGTTCGTTTACATGTCCGAGCAGGTGCACGGCGAACTGAAGGCATACAGCAACGCCCCGGCGTTGTTTTCCCCGCATCCGCTTTTCGAGAACTTCGGGGAGCGGGTCGCCCGCAACGAGGCTTGCGTCCGTCTGGGCCTGGAGCCGACGGTCGATTACGTGCTTTTCTTCGGGCTGATCCGCGACTACAAAGGGCTCGATTTGCTGCTCGACGCCTGGGCGGAATTGCGCCGCCGGGGACTTACGGCGGGGCGCAGGCTGATCGTTGCCGGGGAGTTCTACACCCCCAAGGAGCGTTACCTGCGGCAGATTGCCGACAACGGCCTGCAGGACGAGGTAATCCTCCACGACCGGTTCATTCCCGACGAACAGGTGAAATATTACTTCTCGGCCGCTGACTTCGTCGTCCAGCCGTATAGAACCGCGACGCAGAGCGGCGTGACACAGATCGCCTACCAGTTCTGCGTGCCGATGGTCGTCACCGATGTCGGCGGTCTTTCGGAGATCGTACCCGACGGTCGCGTAGGGTATGTCTGCGAGCCTACGGTGCAGGGCGTGGCCGATGCTGTCGCCAGGATGTACGACGGGGATACGATCGAACGCTTCCGCCTGAACTGCATCGAAGAGCGCAAACGTTTCTCCTGGGAGGAGATGTGCACGCGCATCGCCGAGTTGTACGAAATGGTACGCTGAAGGATTGCCTTACATAAGGCTTGCCTGCGAAGGTTATTGCAACTCGTATTTCACGAACGGAAACTCGTCCGTGGTCGAGATGACGTATAACGCCTTGCGGGATTCGTCCACGGCAAAATAGCCCCAATTGTCGATTCGGTACCGCCTGACGGGATTGCCGTTCCAATCGAACTGTTCGATGAATGCGTAGTACTTGCCGCGCCGCTGTTCGGCGCCTACTTCCATCGGCGTCCTGCCGCTGTAATACAGGTAGAGGTAATTCTCCCCGGGATAGAGTTTCCAATAATGCGTGGTGTTGGCATCCATCGACATGCCCTCGGCGACTGCATTGCCCGGATTGTCGAACTGCAACGTACGCACATGTCCTTCGAAGTCGGCAATCAGCAGCCTTTTATCGTATTTGTATGCCCATGCAATGCGTTTGTACTTGAAATTGACCCCCAGCGACCCCATGTAACGGGTCGAGTTGCGCCCCGATCTCCCGAACCGCAGGTCGGCGACCGGCCGGACGGTCGAGTCGGCGGGCAGGGCGGGATCGTCGTCGTAACGATAAATTTTCGATCCGAATGTAAAGACCATGTGCCGTTCGTCCCGCGCTGCAAAATCCCGTGTGTAGGAGTATTTGAAATACGGGACAGGGATGCGTGTGGCAAAGGTCTCGATGCGTCCGTCTGAGGTAATGCGCCGCATTTTGCCGTCCTCCTTGATGTTGTCGATCAGCAGGGCCAGGTAACCGGGTGATGCGTAGGGATAGATTTTGGGATAGATGTACTCTTCCGGGCCCCGGCCGAAACGCCCCATGGTCGTATCGAGCTTCATTGTCGGCAGCGAGTAGATGCGCAGCGGCGCGCCGGATTTTTGCAGCGTTTTGATTATCAGTAGCGAATCTTTGCATATCGCACACACTTCGCTTATTTGGAAAATATCGTCGGTTTCGATTGTCCGGCCCGTCAGCGCTATTTCCGGCCCGAAAATGTCGCTTTTGAGTCTTTGTTCGCCGGTTGTGAGCGGCGGAAGCGTGTCGGCGACGACGGTTTGCATACTGGCGCCGTTCGTGTCAGCGGCAGGGGCAGGGGCTTTGGTCGTGCGGTTGCCGCATGACGCTGTCAGCAACAGGAGCGGAAGGAGCCGGGGACGCATCATAGAGGTGTTTTTCGGGATTCCGTTACAATGTTAGTGAAAAATCCCGTGAATTCCTACCGTTCCCGCTGTAATCGGTTTTTTCCGGACATTCGCCGTCGGCCTGTCTGCACGGACGAAATTACAAAGGGCTGCCGTGCATCGCACGGCAGCCCTTTCGCTTCATTTATTCGTCGTAGTTTGGCTACTTCTTTATATTGGGCAGTTCGAGCCCGTATTTCTTTTTCCGGTCTTCCGCCTTGAGCCACAGTCCCAGAAGCATCGCGGCAATGCCGCAGCTGGCGAAAATCACCATCGGGAGCGTATAGTTGTAGGCCGTGCCGTCCACATGCCCCGGGTTACTGAATTTGAGGGCGTAGCCGATGACTGCCGGGAAGAGGCAGAGGCCGATGTTCTGGATCCAGAAGATCAGCGAGTAGGCCGAACCCAGGTAGCGGGTCTCCATGATCTTGGGAACCGAGGGCCACAGCGCTGCGGGTACCAGCGAAAACGAGATTCCCAGGATGATGATGGCGCCGTAAGCGATGAGCGTACTCGGATAGGCCGGGAGCACGAAGGCGAAGATCAGGTGGCACACCGTCATCAGGATGGCCCCGAAGATCAGCATCGTGGCGCCCTTGCCCTTGTGGTCGAGGTAGCTGCCCAGCAGCGGCGTGATGGCTGCGGCGCCCATCGGGAACCAGCGGAAGATGTCGGCGGCCGTTTGTGCCGTGACGCCGAGGTTGCTTTCCAGCATGTTCGTGGCGAAGCGCTGGAAGGGGAAGATCGCCGAATAGTAGAGCACGCAGAGTATGGCTACGATCCAGAACACCTTGCTGCTGAATATCTTGCCCAGGTCGCTGATGCGGAATTCCTCTTCGGAACTGTTGTTGCCGCGGGAATCCAGCCCGAGCTGTTTGTCCAGTTTGCGATCCATGAAAGTGAATACCGCGTAGGTGAGCAGTCCGATCAGCAGCAGCAGGGTACAGAACGCCACCGGGCGCACGACCGTTGCGGGAGCCATGTTGGCGAGCCACGGCGAGATGGAGAAAAACGGCGAAGACACCCACGCGGGCGATGGCCATTTCCAGCCCCATTGCGAGGGCCATTTCCTTGCCTTCGAACCACTTGGCGATGGTCTTCGAAACGGTGATGCCGGCCATCTCCATGCCGCATCCGAATATCATGAACCCGAGCGATGCGAGTTTGGCACTGGCCGGAAACGATACCCACCAGCTGTTGAGCCAAGCCTCGGCGCCTGTGCCGATGAAGGCGTCGCTCACGCCGTAATATTTGATGCAGGCGCCGATAAACATCAGGGATGCCGAGAGCATCCCCGTGAAACGTACGCCCATTTTGTCGAGGATGATACCTGCCAGGATCAGGAATCCGAAGACATTGAAGATGAACTCCGAACTTCCGTACATGCCGAACACGTCGGGCGTCCAGCCGCGCTGTGCCTCGATCATGCTCTGCAGGGGCGACATCATGTCCACGAACATGTAGCCGAAGAACATCGTCAGTGCGATCAGGATGAGCGCCGTCCACCGCACCCAGGCCGAGTCGTTGAGTTTCCGTTGGATAATTTCCGTCATAATTATTTGTTTTTGAGTTAGCTTACTTTTCTAACGGCGCGTATCGTTTCAGCACCTCGTAAGCCTCGACGATACCCAGCTCGCCGGCCTTCGAAATGTCGAGACACCCTTTGCGCGTGTCCTTCATGAATATCTGTATGATGCCGCGGTTGTAATACGCCTCGGCGAAATTGGGGTTCTGTTCGATGGCCTTCGAGTAATCCTCGAACGCTTCGGGCAGGCTTCCCGACAGGGCCTTGAGGTTGGCGCGGTTGTAATAGCTGTACGCCAGGTCGGGGAAGAGCTTGATGGCCTTGTTCAGGTCGGCCACCGCCTCGTCGTAACTGTACGTGCGCTTGCTGTTGTTGTTCAGCCGGTTGGCCGGATCCGAGTCGATCGTGATGCGCTGGTAGGAGTTGTCGATCGACGAGATGAAGTCGATCATCTCGGCGCGCGTCGTCGAGCGGTTCAGGTAGAGGAACGGGTTGCTCGGATTCTGCTCAATGGCCGCTGAGAAGGTATTTACGGCATTGGTATACTGCTTGATGAGCGACTGCGTGACACCCCGTTCGAAGAGCACCGTCCACGATGCCCGATCCGACTTGAGTTCCTCGACGTATTGCTTGTCGAGCATCACGAGCGTGTCGGCCGGGATATTGCTTTCGCGCCACGAAAGCGTGAGGTATTCGTTGTCCACCCGTTTCCTGAAGTCCTCGACGCGCTGTACGTGGTAGCGCTCCACGGTCGGCACGGTGTCGGGACGCATCAGCGTGAACTTGAACAGCGGCAGCAGGCGCATCTCCTCGTGGCCGCCGTTGTGGCCCGTGATGCGGTCGAAGCTGCCGCCCGAGAATTTGCTGTCGAACGACAACAGGCGGTCGAAACGCTGCGTCGTGTCGGCATAGATCGAGTAGGTGCTGTCGCTCAGGCGGGAGCGGTACTCCGAAATCTTCTTCTGGGCCGTGTCGCGGTCTTTCTTCGCGCCCTGCGGGTCGCGCAGCAGTTCGCGCAGGCGGCTGCGGTAAATATAGGCGTTGGCGAAGTCGGGGTAGAGCTTGATGGCCGAGGAGTAGTCCGCGACGGCCTTTTCCAATTCACCCAGCTGGGCATAAACCCCCGCACGGTTGTAGTAGACCAGCACGTTGTTCGGCGAATAGAGCGCCACCTTGTCGTAGTCGTCCAGCGCACGGTTGTAGTCGCCGATCTGCGTGCGCAGCATGGCACGGTTGAAGTAGGTCAGCGAATTGGTCGAGTCGAGCTGGATCACCTTGTCGAAATCCGCGAGGGCCAGCATCGGACGGTTGGTGTCCGAGTAGACCAGTGCGCGGTTGAAATACGAAAGCAGGTAGGCCGAATCGCATTCGATGGCCTTGTTGAAATCGGCTTCGGCTTCCGCAAAGCGTTTCTGCTCCATGTAGAGCCCGCCGCGGCGGTTGTACCCGCTGGGGTTCTCGCGGTTCGTGCGGATGGCGGTGTTGAAATTGTCGTAGGCGCGTACCGTATCCTTCAGGTGCAGGTAGCTCAGGCCCCGGCAGATGAAGGCGTCGGCGACTTTGTTCTCCTGGCGGATGAACTTGTCGAAATCGTCGATGGCCTCCTTGAACTGCTGGTTCAGCAGCCGTGTCACGCCGCGGCTGTAATAGGGGCCCGGCAGATCCGGGCGCAGGTCGATCGCCTCACGGAAGTCCTGCAGGGCGTCATCGTAATTACCCAGCCGCGAACGCGTGATCGCACGGTAGGTATAGGCTTGTGTGTATACGGGGTTGAGCCGGATGGCGGTCGAGAAATCGGCCTCGGCGCCCAGCAGGTCGTCGAGGTTGTATTTTGCGATGCCGCGCAGGAAATAGCCTTCGAAGGCATCCTCGTCGAACCGCAGCAGGGTGTTGAGCGTCCGGATGGCCTCCTGGTAATCGTTGTTCATCATGCACGAACGTCCCACCCAGAAGAAATATTCCCGGTTGTACTGCGCATACGATTTCGTCCCGCACATCAGCGCGATGCCCAGGACGATCCCGAAGATGTATTTTTTCAATTTCCGACTCACTTGTCCCATTAACGTCCTTTTCGGGCGGTTTATTATTCCGGTTTATTCCAATTCGTACCCGAAACGGCGCAGTTGGCGTTCGTTGTTGCGCCAGTCGTCGTTCACTTTGACGAACAGTTGCAGGAAAACCTTCTTGCCGAGGAATTGCTCCATGTCCTCGCGCGCGGCCTGCCCGACCCGTTTGAGTTTCTCGCCCTTATGCCCGATCAGGATGCCTTTCTGCGAGTCGCGGGCGACATAGATCGTTGCGGCGATGCGGTCGATCGCCGGCTCCTCCTTGTAGCTTTCGATCTCGATTTCGCAGCAGTAGGGGATCTCCTTGTCATAGAACCTGAGGATTTTCTCGCGGATGATTTCCGAGGCGAAAAACCGCAGCGTCTTGTCCGTGAGCGTATCCTTCGGATAGAAGGCCGGGCCTTCGGGCAGCAGGTCGAGGATGGTTTTGAACAACCCTTCGATGTTGAAATTCTCCTTGGCCGATGCCGGTACGATGCGAGCCTCGGGCAACTCCCCCTGCCATTTGTCGACCAGTGCCTCGAGTGCCTCGGGCGTCGTGAGGTCGATCTTGTTGATGACCACGATGGCCGGGACGCCGCTCTGGCGGATGCGGTCGATGATTTCGGCCGAGCGTTCCCCCCGCTCCACGGTGTCGGTGACATAGAGTATGACGTCGGCGTCGGCTACGGCGCCCGTCACGAATTTCATCATTGACTCCTGTAATTTGTAGCTGGGTTTCAGAATGCCCGGCGTATCGGAATAGACGATCTGGAAATCCTCGCCCGAGACGATGCCCATGATCCGGTGGCGCGTGGTCTGCGCCTTCGACGTGATGATCGACAACTTTTCGCCGACCAATGCGTTCATGAGTGTCGATTTGCCGACGTTGGGATTCCCGATGATATTTACAAAACCCGATTTGTGCATAGTTAAAGCGAGCCTGGCGTATGTGCGTCTGTAATTTCCCGTCGGCTTCTGTCAATATGGAATACGCCGGACTCACATTATGCCGTCTCAAGCGACGGCATCCCGTATTGACAATCCCGCTACATCTTCCCTTTCCGGCGCCGCCCGCCGTTTCCGCTGTCGTACCCGGTGTCGCGCAAGCGCGTCTCCCCGGTCGGCGATGCGGTAGAAAAAGGGCGGCTTAATGTAGACACCGGACAAAGGTAGCGATAAAAATAGACCCCTGCAAACGCCCGGGCGATTAATTTACCCGCCGATACGGTCGTTTCGCCGGCGTGCGGCGCTTTTTGCGATTTTTCTTTTATATTTGTCGGGACACGATATAACGGAAAAATTATGAACAGGTCGAAAATCCTCTTTTTCTGCGCCGGCGCCGTGCTGGCCGCGTTGCTGGTGTGGTGGCTGTCGGCCGGGGAGCGCACCCCGGCCGGGGAGTCCGGCAAGCTGAGCCCCCTCGATGTGATTATGACCCGGACGAGCATCCGGGCCTACCGGGATTGCCCGGTCGGCGCCGATACGGTCGAACTGCTGCTGCGGGCTGCGATGGCCGCGCCCTCGGCCGTGAACCGCCAGCCGTGGGCTTTCGTCGTCGTAGACGACCGGGAACTGTTGCGCGAGCTCTCCGGGGCGCTGCCTTTTGCGAAGATGGCCGCCCATGCACCCCTGGCCGTGGTCGTCTGCGGCGACTTGTCGCGCAATCCGGGGGCTTCCGGCGACTGGTGGGTGATGGATGCCTCGGCGGCCTCGGAAAACCTGCTCCTTGCGGCCCATGCCCTGGGTTTGGGAGCCGTATGGACTGGGGTTTATCCCCGCGACGAACGGGTAGAGGCCGTGCGGCGCGTGCTGGGGCTTCCCGCCGATGTCGTCCCGCTGAACTTGATTCCGGTGGGCTATCCTGCGGACAATCCGGCACCCAAGCAGAAGTGGAATCCGGCCAACGTCCGGTATAACGGCTGGGCGGAGTAGCTCCCTCCCGGATGATACGGGGCACCCCCGGCCCGCAGAGCCGGGGGCTTTTCGTCGTATATTGTTTCGTGTGCCGCGCAGTGGGGGGGGCGATGCCGCTGTCCCGGGAGTGCGTGGCCTCCGCGCCGGGTTGCGGTCTGGGAGCCGGGATGTTATCCTCACCAAATTGCGCTGCCTACTGTGCCTTGATCCATTCGTACACCGGGTCGATGCCTTTCGTGAAATCCGCAAAACTCATTTCGATCCTTACGTCGGGTGTGATCGTGTCGGCCTCTTCGTCCGTACGCCGGAAATATTTGGTCGAATAGGCGACCGTCAGCTTCGATCCCGGGAGCTGAAAACTCCGTACCTCGCCGAAGTGGTTGGGCTTGCCGGCGGTCTGCTCGCCGACTACGACCGCATCGGTCAGGTGCTTGAAATCCATCGTATTCAGGATGGCCGAGGAGAATGTGCTTCGCCCGATGACGACATAGGTTTTTATGCCGGGATGCTGTTTCAGGAACCCGGCCAGCCTTTCGATGAATGCCGTCCCCTGTGCCGAATTCCCTCCGCCGTTGTTCCTCATGTCGAAAATGATCTTCCCGACGGGGTTGCCCTGCAATATGCCGAACGCCTTTTGGCCGAACTCCGTGAACGACGGCAGCGACGCGGCTTTCTCGCGGCTCTTGAACTCCGCCTCGCTTTCACGCCCCCAGCAGGAGTTGTAGAGGATATAGTATATTTTTTCCTCGGGGAAATAGCGATCCGTGAAAAGCACGTTCCTTTCCGCGATCGCAAAGGGCAGGGAATCGGGCTGGAAGGCGGCCCGACCCGCCCGCTGCGGATCGGACGGTTTGAGCGTATAGGTCTTGTCCCCGTCCAGCGTGAGTTCCGCCTGCCCGTTGTGTGCGAACCCGAAATATTCCAGGAGCTGTAACGACGGGAACAATTGGGGAATCATGGATTTTACCATTGCTTCGTTGTCGACCGTGAACAGGGTGCTCAGGCTGTCGATTACGGTTTCGACCGGTGCCTTGCCGACCGCTGTGAGCCGGTGCCCCAGCAACTCTTTGTTTTCGTCGGTCGTCTGTATGACGTACAACCCGTCGGAGACCCAAAGCAATCCGATCGGCAGTATCTGCTGCCGGTTTATCAGCTGTTGGAAATACAGCATGGTATGCGAATCGCCCAGTTTGGCGATCAGCTGCTGGGTTTTGAGCGCCGTAGCAAAATCTCCGGCCTCCCCGGCCGAAGCCTTGATCGCGCCGATTGCGGTCTCGAACCGCGCTTTGTCGTATTTCGCAAAGAGGTTGCAATGTTTCGCGGGCAGTTCGCTGGCCAGGTAATCCAGGTCGGCGGCCCAGTCGATGCCGCTCCCGCCCTGGGAGAAGGCGGCCGGGATCGAAGCGATCCCCAGCAACAGCAGGAATAATTTTTTCATGTGGTTTCTCGGGTTGGGTTTGTCGGTACAATTTAGCGATTATTTTTCAATTCCATGCTGTAAACCGCCCTTAAATCTTCAGCCCCCCCCCGGCCTCGGCCCCTCTTTGAAACGGAAAATCCCCGCGGGTTGCTGCCCGCAGGGATTTTCTTACAAACGGATGGATTGTGCCGTGTTACTCGACTTTGAAGCCTGCAACGTCCTCCATGCTGGTGGGGTAGATCTGATGCGTCCCGTTGAATACCTGCATCACACCCTTCAGGTCGGCCGTCTTTTGGGCGATCTGTTCGTCGGCATAAACCGCATACTTGGTAATTCGTGCCGCAATGGTTTTGCCGGTTTCTCCTGTAAAGTTGGTCGTCGTGGTCTTGCCGGCGACCACCCAGGTGGTCGCCGATGTTGCCGGGGTGAGGTTCTTCACTTTGACATACTGGCCCAGATAGTCCCCGCACTGTGCATCCGTGATCTCCGGAACCTTTATCGTCGCTTTTTCCTGTGTGGCGAAAACCGTTGCCATCTTCAGCTGCGGCAGCCCGTTGTAAAGGTCGTAGGTCGCATATTTGAGGCTGACAATCACCTTCGTACCCACGGGCAGGTCTTTCTCGGTGTAGTCGTTGCCCTTGATGATGATGCCCGTGTTGGCCTCGCCGGTGTTGTCCACCAGCGAGAGGAGCTGGTGCAGGGCACCTCCTTCGTTGTTGGCTGCGATATAACCCTTCACGGCGACCAGTTCGCCCAGCGCATCGCCCGCATTCATCGTGGCGAGCTTGGCGTTGAGTTCCTTGACCGTGATGGCCTGGCTCTCGTCGGGCATGGTCTCCTGCTCTGCGAATTCGATCGACGTGGTCAGCGTATTGAGGTATTTGGTATCCGTCCCCGAAACACCGACGGTGTAGCCCGTGATGATGACCTTGCGGCCGATGAAGCCGGCGATGTTGAGGTCGCTGTTGGGGTAGGCGATCGAACCGACTACGTTCGTACCCTCCACGGCGACATTATAGTGCCATTGGTAGATATTGTCCTGGTACGAGGTGAGGTCACCTTCGTATTTTACATACCGGATCGTCGGGTTGTTGACATAGGCGTCGAACTGCGCTGCCCCGAAATCCGTCGGGGTGGGCTGCGTATAGCTTCCCGAGCCGTTCTTGGTGAGTTCCGACGTTTCGCCGAACTGCTTCATGCCGCCGTATTCCGACGTTGCGCCTTCGACGGTGACTTTATCGCCGACGGTCATGCCGTGGTTCTTCTTGAATACGAGGATCGTACCCGTGGCGTCCTTCACGAGGAAGCCCTTCGAGTGGGTGCCGATCACCTGGCCTTCGACTTTGTAGACATCGTCAATGGGGCCGGCCAGCACCTGGGCGATCGTCGAAAGCGGTGTCTCCTCTTCCTTACCGAACTCGATCACCTGCCCTCCGTTGCCCGGGATCAGCAATACGTCGTCGATACGGTTTACGCTGCCCATCTTGGCCTCGAACTTGATGTAGAGCGTGCTGGTGCCTGCCGGCAGGGTGAAGTCTGCCGTTGCGAGACGCCACTCACCCGGTTCGTCCGCTACGCTGCCGAAATCGTAGTCGAGCGCCTGCGACCAGAGCTGCCCGTCGGAAGAAAGGCGCACCACGAAGTCGGACTTGATGAACGTGTTGGTGGCGCCCTGTGCATAGCGCTGTGCGCCGAACGAGAGCTTGAGGTTCTGCGACGTTACCGCGATCTTCTGGATCGTGAAATAGGTGGGAACGGACGAGAAGAAGATGTTGTTCTTGCCCGAACCGTCGTAGAGCGAAAGCGAACCTTTCGACGACTGGTTCGTACGTACGGACATGCTGCTGTAGTCGTAGGTCACAGCGGCGATACCCGAACCCTTGTGGTTGATCCAGCCCTCGAACTGGTCGAGGTACGGCCATCCCGAACTCGTGTCGAAAGACTGCGAGGAAAGTTCCTTGTCGAAGGTGCTGTAGAAGATCGCCCCGTCGGGAACTTCCTCTTCGAATTCGCCCTCGTCCCTGACCTCCACGGGGATGGTATACATATAGGTCTTGTATGAGCCGAAGAGCCAGCCGGTGATGGTCACGTTGTGGCTGTTGTACTTCTCCTTGAAATTGTCGCTCATGTAATCCAGGCTGCCCTGTACCGAAGTGCCGTCGATCTCGACGTTGACGTAGCTGCCCGATACGAGTACGGTACCCTTGTAGGTCACGTATTTCACCTCGGGGTTTTTCATGTAGGCTTCGATTTCCGTTGCCGAGAATGCCGCAGGCTGCGGCTGGGTGATATCCTGATGGCCGGTCTTGGTGAAACTGCAGCCCTTTCCGAACTGCAGCAGACCGTTGCGCGACTCGGTTTTGCCCGACACGGTGACTATGTCGCCGACGGCCAGGTCGTGGGCTTCGCCCTTGAATGCGTAGATGCGTGCACCGTCCTGCTGGAAGAGTACTCCCTGCTCGTTGGCGGCGATGACGCTCACGCCCTCGACTTCGAATGCCGAGCCGGCGCCGGCTTCGAGCACTTCGGCCAGCGTAGCCTTGTTGCCCTGTACCGTGAAACGAGCTTCGGCAAGCTGGATGTCGTCACCGTTGCAGGGCAGGATTTGCAGTGTGCCGTTGTAGATGCCCGCGATACCTGCGATGGAACCGCTCTTGTCGGTCGGGATGGCATCCTGTGCATAGGATGCGGTTTGCAGGGTGCGGATTTTGTAGGACTTTCCGTCCTTGGTCTCCATGGAAACATTGCCCTTGTTCGAGTCGCTGTTCCAGGTGCCCGATTCCGACGCTTCGGGCTGCGTGTTTTCGATCTTTACGTATTGCGATTCGTATTCCGCGATTTTGTCTGCGGTGATGGCGATCGGGGCCAGCGGTTCGGTCTGCCCTACGAGCATGGGCTCGTTGTGGGTCGAAACCTGCAGCAGACCGCTGAAGAGTTGTGCCGATGCGTCGCTGAGCGATACTTCGACGATGTCGCCGCGCTCGAAGATGTTGTTAGACTGGCTGATCGAGAGCGCGAGGCCGGCACCGGCATCCTGCGTATCGTCGGCAAGGATTACGATGAAGGGCTGCTGATTTCCCCCCCCCTTGTCCGAGACTACGATACCGCACAGCGTCATGGCTCTGATCGCGTCCGTCAGTTCTTTTCCATCGGCAGTGGGGTTGGTTGCCATGACTAGCTTGCGGAGTTCCGCAACATTCGTATTCGTTTCACCTTCCTTGATCTGCCTTACGGAGCACGTGCCCGTGTCGGTGGCGCCCATGTAACCGGTGGCCGTTACGGTGATGGTACCCGTACGCGAAGTGGCGTTCGCGGGGACGGTTACGGCTACTGTTGCCGAACCTTTGCCGCTGGTTTGCGACAGCTCGATCCATGCGTCGGCTTTGATCTGCCAGTTGAGCTTTCCGTTAAGCTCGATTTCGAGGTTTTTCGTCTGGGTTTCCGTGCAATCGAACGTCAACGATTGGGTAACCTCGATTTCAGGGATCAGCTTGTCGTCCTTCGTGTCGTCGTCCGAACAGGCTGCCAGTGTTACTCCCAGCGCGAGGGTGAGCGCCGCGCAGAGTAATCTTTTCCAAAATGATAATTGCATCATGTGGGTGTGATTAAATTAGAAAAAGTGAGATTTGAAGTATTGCGTGTACTAAGGTAATAATTTTTAACTGTTTTGCTATGAAAAAGTGATGAAAAATTCGTATCGGGCCCTAAAAACTACCGCATAAAAAATCCCCCATTCCGAATGAGGGATTGTGGTTTACTTGCAATCTGTTGGTTATCGGCGCCTTCCGGGCATGTTCGGCATCTTCATGTTGCCGCCGGCTACGGCCTTCATCATCTTGCGGGTATCCTCGAACTGCTTCATCAGGCGGTTCACGTCGGCCATCGTCGTACCGCTGCCCTTGGCGATGCGTTCGCGGCGGCGTGCGTTGATGATTTCGGGATGCTCGCGCTCGGCCGGGGTCATCGACGAGACGATCGCCTCGGTTTGCTTGAACACGTCGTCCGGGATGTCCACGTTCTTGAGCATCTTGCCTACGCCGGGAAGCATTCCCGCGAGGTCTTTCAGGTTGCCCATCTTTTTGATCTGCTGGATCTGCCCGATGAAATCGTTGAAGTTGAACTGGTTCTTGACTAGTTTTTTCTTCAGGCGGCGTGCCTCCTCTTCGTCGAACTGCTCCTGCGCACGCTCCACCAGCGATACGACGTCGCCCATGCCGAGGATACGGTCGGCCATACGTTCGGGGTGGAACACCTGCAGGGCGTCCATCTTCTCGCCGCTCGAAATGAATTTCAGCGGTTTGCTGACCACCGAGCGGATCGAGATCGCGGCACCGCCGCGGGTGTCGCCGTCGAGCTTGGTGAGTACCACGCCGTCGAAGTCGAGCCGGTCGTTGAACTCCTTGGCCGTGTTCACGGCGTCCTGGCCCGTCATGGCGTCCACTACGAAGAGTGTCTCCGAAGGCTTCACGGCCGCCTTGATGGCCGTGATTTCCTGCATCATCGCCTCGTCCACGGCCAGACGGCCCGCCGTATCGACGATTACGACGTTGAACGAGTTTTGACGGGCGTATTTGATGGCGTTCTCGGCGATCTGCACCGGGTTTTTGTTCCCCTCTTCGGTGTAGACCTCCACTCCGATCTGCCCGCCGAGCACCTTCAGCTGGTCGATGGCCGCGGGACGGTATACGTCGCCTGCCACCAGCAGTACCTGGCGGCCTTTCTTGCTTTTGATGAATGCCGCGAGCTTGCCCGAGAAGGTGGTCTTACCCGAGCCTTGCAGACCCGCGATCAGGATCACGGCCGGGTTGCCCTCCAGCCTGATGTCTGTGGCCGTGCCGCCCATCAGTTCGGCCAGCTCGTCGCGTACGATCTTGGTCATCATCTGCCCGGGCTTCACCGCCTTGAGTACGTCTTGTCCCAGCGCCTTCTGCTTCACCTGGTCGGTGAACGATTTTGCGACCTTGTAGTTGACGTCGGCGTCGATCAGCGCACGGCGGATCTCCTTGAGCGTTTCCGCTACGTTGATCTCGGTGATGCGCCCCTCGCCCTTGAGGATTTTGAATGACCGTTCGAGTTTATCCGTTAAATTTTCAAACATGGCTCAGCGAAATTTTGCCCACAAAGATAACGAATAATTCACAAAGAGCAAGGGCTGCGGCTATTTTCAGGGCGCATGGCCGTGTGCCCTGCATTTTCCTGCAATAATGTTTGGACGGCGGCCTTATTCTGTTACCTTTGCGGGCAGAAGCAACCTGTAAATTATGAAGAAACCAGTTTTTGCGGCACTCCTCGCGCTTCTGTATTGCGTCAGCGGGGCAGCCCAGAATATGAATCAGTGGCGCACCCCCAAGGGGTTGCCGTCCGGCAATGAGATCGGGGTGCGGTACAGCGCACAGCTTTTCATGGGGGACGGCCGTGGCCCGGAATTCGAGGCGATCAGCATCGACTACGCCCGGTACAACTATTATAATATAGGTTTCCGCACGGGGCTGAACCTGTTTTTCGACGACGAAGTCTGCGACTATTATTCGATCCCGATGCAATTCACCTGGCGCACGGAACGTATACGGGGGCTGGTTTTCCCGGGCGACGGCGAGGCCGGGTCGTGGGTCGCCGCGGCATTGCTTTCGATCATTCCCAAGCAGTTCGAAGCGCATACGGGTTTTACGCCGGGCATGATGCTGGGCCCGCTCAGCCGCGAGCCCTACTCCGGGAATTTCCTCGTCAAGCACCGTTTCAGCTGTACCTATGACCTCGGGGTGCGGCTTATCATCCCCATCTGGCGGTTCAACCTCTACGGCGATTTCACCTACCATTGTTACCTGACCGACAATTTCGGGTTCGCCTACGGAGATTACCGCCCGGGGCGTTCCTACATGGAGCTGGGCGTTGGCCTGTCGTTCAATTTCTGAGCCTATTTGCTGCCGGAATTCCCGAAATTCATGTTGTCCGAAATAAAACGGTGTGCGTCATTCCGTACTTTTCCAACAAAGTGTGTATTTTTGCATGGGCATATTTGATAGCAAGCAACGACTGAGATAAGTTTGACGTACACATAGGCCGGGCGGCCTGTCCGAACCGGAACCGCATTATTACAAAATCCAAGCTATGAGCAACCTCTTTTGCCATTTGAACCCTGTCCCGCGTATCGGGACTACGATTGCCGCGGCACTCTTGTCCCTTGCCGCGTTCACCGCCTGCGAAAACAACGGCGCTGCCCGGCCGCTCGACCGGTGGCACGACGGGGAACGCGAGATCCGCACCCCGTCCCCGGCCGTAACGGCGGGCCGGACGCTCCTGGCAGCAGGCGACTACGGCAACTTCCGCCTTACGGGGGAAGCCCTCACGCAGCCCGGTGCCCAGGCGGCGCTGCTCTTCCACACCGACGGCGAGTCGGGCTACGAGGTGGTTTTCCGCAACGGCGCCATCGACGGGACACGCAAGAGCGGTTCGCTCGCCTCCGTGCGCAACCTTTACCGCTCGCTGGCCGAGGACGGCGAGTGGTTCGGCTTCGAGGTTTCTGTGCGCGGCCGTAACATCGTCGTTCGCATCGACACTACCGAAGTGGTCTGCTATACGGAACCCGAACATCCCTACCGCACCGAAGGGCATGCCCGGCAATTGCTGGGGCACGGCGCGATCGCGCTGCGCGGCGTGCAGGGCGAAGTCGCGTTCCGCAACCTTGCAATCGAGCGCCTCGGCGCACAGGCGCGCAACGAGGCCGACACACTGCCGCCCGTGGACGAACGCACCGACGGCGTGATCCGCTTCCAGCAGCGCGATTTTCCCGTCATCGACTACCACGTACACCTGAAGGGCGGCCTGACCAAGGAACAGGCGCACGCCATGTCGATGAACTACGGTATCAATTACGGTGTGGCGCCCAATGCCGGGGAAGGCGGTATCGGCCGCATGCTGGCCGACGACGGGGAGGTCTATGCCTATTTCGACGAAGTGAGGCGGATGCCTTTCCTGCGTGGCGTACAGGGCGAGGGCCGCAAGTGGACGGCGACCTTCTCGCAGAAGGCCCTCGGTGTATTCGACTACCTGTTCACGGATGCCATGACCATCATCGACCACAAGGGACGCAATTCGCGCATCTACCGGCCCGAGGAGGTGCACTACGACGGCGTGACGAAAGAACAGTATATGGATCATCTGGTCGACCAGACGGTGAAGATACTCACCAACGAGCCGGCCGACATCTACGCCAACCCGACCTACCTGCCCGACGACATGCAGGCCGATTACGACAGGTATTGGACTGACGCGCGCGTCGACCGCGTACTGGATGTGCTGGAGCGCTATGGCATCGCCCTGGAGATCAACGCCCGCTATCGTATCCCGAGCTTCGACATCATCCGCCGGGCCAAGCAGCGCGGAATAAAGTTCACGTTCGGCACCAACAACGTCGACGCCGACTTCGGACGTCTGGAGTACTCGCTCGAGGCGGTGGAGAAATGCGGACTCACGGCCGGCGACATCTGGTTCCCCTCGATGAGCGTACGCCGCGAGCGTCCCGTCGTCCTTTATAACAAATTCGAGTAACGGATCGGGTTTATCTTGGTTTGCCTACCGCAGCAGGCCGGCTTCGTAGTAAATTACGATCTGCTCGATCATCTTGTCTTCGTTGTCCTTGTCGTACTGCGATTTGAGGTTCTGCCCGAAAATCCGCGATACGCCCTGCCAAAACCCCGCTACGAATCCGCCCCGGAACTCCTTGAGCACCTCGTAGGCCGTATATTCGGTTTCGCGGTCGATCAGCTTGAGCAACACCTTGCCCTGCGTGCGGGTCATGTGTTTCAGCACGGGCGTATATTCGTCCTTGATCTGGTGGTATACCTGCCTGATGTACTCCTTCTGCGCCTTTTTGGTCGGCAGGCGGCATAATTCCTCTTCCATGTCGGCCATCCTGGCTTTCGCGACCTTGGCGATGGGGTAGACCTTCTTCACGGCGTCGACCAGCTTGCGGTAACGGCGCAGGTCGACGGGCGGCTGAACACGTAGACCGGCAGGATGTGTACCAACGGTACCGAGTCGCCTTTTTCCACCGCCCATTCCTGATGCCAGAACCCGCGGCCTCCCTGCGCACGCACCCCGGGGGACACGGCGGCCAGCATTACCAGAATCAGGAGCCACTTTTTCATCTCGGTGAAAATCGTTATCTTTGCGAACGGCGGACTTTCGCGGGGCAGGCCGTGCCTTGTGCATTGCCCGCGGGTTTGCCTTTGAGCCCGGTTTGCATTATCTTTGCCGCGGACAAACCCGGCGGCGGTTCCGGAGCCCTCCTCCGTACGCAGCCTGCACGGCCACTGCAAAAGTAATTATTTATCGGATAAACGTATAAAACGAATTGGATATTATGCTGGAAAAAGGATTGTCGGCCCAGAGCCGGACGACGGTGACGGCCGGAAATACCGCCGCGACGATGGGGTCGGGCGACCTAGAGGTTTTCGCCACGCCTTCGATGGTGGCGCTTATGGAGCATGCCGCCATGACGGCCGTAGCCGCGGCGCTCCCCGCGGGGGCTACGACCGTAGGGGCGGAGATGAACGTCACGCACATCAAGCCTTCGGGGTTGGGTGCCGAAATCACCGCCACGGCCGTGTTGACCGGTGTCGAGGGGCGCAAGCTGACCTTCAACGTCGGCGCCCGCGATGCCGAAGGGATGATCGGTGAGGGCGTACACATCCGCTACGTCGTGGATCGTGAGAAATTCATGGCCAAAGTCCGCTGACGTAGGTGGGGGACACCCGGCCGGCTGACGGGGTTTTACGCAAAACGCAACGGGCGCGGAAGCATTGCCTCCACACCCGTTATTCCGTTTCCCGCTGTCGGTCAGAGCCCGACCAGCAGGTGTTCGGCCAGGATCACCAGGATGCCCGACGCATAGCCTGCGAAGGCCAGCCAGGTGATCTTCTTGAAATACCATCCGAAATTGATCTTTTCGAGCCCCATCGCCACCACGCCGGCCGCCGAGCCGATGATCAGCAGGCTTCCGCCAACCCCGGCGCAGTAGGTCAGCAGGTGCCAGAACAGGCCGTCCTGTACGAACGACTGCATGTAGGCGGGGTCGGCGCTCGCGGCCACCGCCGCCGTGTCCATCACGGGGTACATACCCATGCAGGCGGCAACCAGCGGCACGTTGTCGATCACCGACGACAGTACGCCGATGACACCCGCTATGGTGAACACTTCGTGTACCTGTTTGTCGAGCCAGTTCGCCACGTCGGTCAGCACGCCTGCGGTTTGCAGCGCCGCCACCGACATCAGGATTCCCAGGAAGAAGAGGATCGTCGGCATGTCGATATGCTTGAGCACCTTCGTCACGCGGCATTTGATCGACTCCTCGATGCCGCGCTTGCGGTCGTAGATGATCTCCGTCAGCACCCACATCACACCCAGCGAGACCATCATGCCCATGTAGGGCGGCAGGTGCGTGATGCCCTTGAATACCGGTACGAACAGCAGGCTCAATACGCCCGTGATGAGGATGAATTTGCTCAGGCGCGGGCCCACGCCCACGGGCAGTTCCGCTTCGAACGTACTCTCGTCCACCGGGGCCGTATCCTCGTTGCGGACATACCGGGTGGCGATTGCCGTCGGGATGATGACCGAGACGATGCACGGCACGAAGAGCGTCCCCATCAGCGCTGCCGAGGTGACGTTGCCCCGCATCCACAGCATGATCGTCGTCACGTCGCCGATCGGTGACCAGGCGCCGCCGCTGTTGGCCGCGATGACGATCAGGCTGGCGTAGATCCAGCGCTCCTTCTGGTCGGCGATGATCCTCCGCAGGAGCATCACCATGATGATCGTGGTGGTCATGTTGTCCAGCGCCGCCGACATGAAGAAGGTGATCAGAGCCAGCAGCCACATCAGCTTGTGCTTGTTGCGGGTCTTGATGTGGTCTGTGATGACGTTGAAACCGCCGTGCGAGTCGATCAGGTCGACGATCGTCATGGCGCCGATCAGGAACACCAGTATCTCGCACGTGTCGCCCAGGTGGTCGACCATGTCGTGGCCGATGTTCGCGTCGTGGCCCAAGAGGCTGAAGATCGTCCAGATGGCGCCGCACATCAGCAGTGCGATGGCCGATTTGTCGACCTTAACTTTGTGCTCCAGCGCGATGAAGGCGTAGCCGACCACGAAGAGCAGGATCATTGTCAGGATCATATCTTATCGTATTAATCGTTCAGTTTCAGCAGGGCGCCTGCCGGCCCGTTGTCCGGCTTGTCGGCTCCATGCGTGCAAAAGTAATGAAATTCTTTCTTGCACACCTGCAAGAGTCGGGCATTTTTCCGTTTCCCGATTGTAAATTACGATTTTTTGCTTATCTTTGTCCCGCTTTCGAGCAACGGATTGAGCTGTGGTGTAATGGTAACACAGCAGATTTTGGTTCTGTCGTTCCAGGTTCGAGTCCTGGCAGCTCAACGAAATTAAGGCAAATTCCCCGCAATATGATGATTGCGGGGAATTTGCTGTTTTACCGGTTCCCGTATTTGTCTTTTATGCAGGCCAGATATTGATTTGTCGTCGAAGGGCGGGATTTCTCCGGAATGAAAATATCGTGTACGGCACCTCGTTCGTCTATTGTGCAGTAATAGGGGAGCAGTTTTTCATCCAGATCGAGTATTTTTTCCACATTCAACATCCGGAACCCCCATGGATTAATCCTCGGCCCCTGCCGCCTCATCTCCTGGATATTGTCATAGCGGGCAAGGAATACGACCGGAATATTCGAGCCTTCCAACTCCCTTGCGAGTTTATCCGCGCCGAATGAGATGCATTCGCCGCAGGCACGGTCGCAATAGCGGAACACCAGCGTCGGCTGGCGGACGATTGCCATGAGCGGGCAACGGATTCCTGCGGAATCTTCGGTCTCGCAGTCCCCGACAGGCAATCCGCCGTAACGGTAGTTTACATTCAGATTCGTGGTCGTGCAGTCTGCAATGTATTGGGACATGGTTAATTTGTCGATTATCCGGTCTTTCAATAGGATCTCTTCCTGCAGCCTGAAAACCCGCACCAACAATACCGCGTCGACGATGAAAAGAAGGGATAACAGACCGTAGGTCAATATTCTGTCCCATTTCATAGGTCGGGTTCCTTGAGCGTATAGAAAATCAGCACGGGATTGGCATCTTCGCCGATATCCTTCAACACAGGGTTGTCCGTCCCGTCCCGCTGGTATACCAGCGGGACTACATAGGCCGGAATCTGCGCGATGAATTGATCCTTCCAAGATGATTTAACTCCACAGAAAGCTACATCTGCCAACGCCGCATCTCCGGAGCGTGGGGCGTTGTTTTTCAATAAATAAATCTTCCCGCTCGTTTTTGAATGGCAATATATGTCTATGATCTCTGCCGGAGGCGTAGATGCCTCTAAAAATAGAAATTTCTCCCCAGGTGTAAAACTACCCCAGAAAACAGGGGCTTTTTTATCCAGCTCTATAATCTGTTCGTCGGTAAGATCCTCTGTCGGCAGTACGGAACCCAATGCGGACTTATCCACATAGTAAAGCGGCTTTAGGCTTCGACCGTCGAGCCGGTAGATCGTATCGTTAAGCTTGGGATTTATCAGCAAATCGTCGCCGCTTTGTTTTACAATCGGCTCTGTAAAGCCGATTTTGCGGTTTACTGCACGATTTGTCAGTGCACAGGCCTTGATCTGGAACTTATTGTCCGTAAAAAAGAGCAGCCGGTCGGCAACCTTGCGTTCCTTGGAAGAGGGATCGTGCCGGACATAGGCATCCGTAAAACAGAGTATTTCGTTTTTGTCCAGGTATTCCATCCCCGTAAACCGGAAAGAAATCGGGGTCGAGTTGACAAACCGGCCGTCGAGATCGTAAAACAAGACTTTGTTTCCCCTTCCATCGAGTATAGCCAATTGCGGTTTCTCTCCCGGGGTCAGCGTCACATGGTCTATATGGTAGTATTCCTGCGGCCCCCGGCCGAGTCTGTATATTTCAGCGCAGGGGTTACCGTCGAGGTCGAAAATAAAAACTGTTTGCGCCCTCTCCTTGTCCACAACGATGATCCGGTCGTCGGTCACGAGCAACTGGTCTATATTACCCACGGGTTGCCGGGTTGTCCCCAGCGGCACATACCGGTAATCGGCGATAAAATCGGCAGGCGTGGCTTCGGTCTCCTTGGTCAATAGAAGCCGGGTCATACCCTCGGTGTCCTGTGTCGTGTCCTGCCGGGTTCCGCATCCGAAGCATAGTCCGGATAGCGAAATGGAAGCAATAAGTAGTCTGAACATGGTATTATTAGCAAGGTGATTTTGCCGAGCATGGTGTCAAATCTTTGAATTTACAATATGTGCCTGATGCAGAATAAGGAACCGGTACCATTTTGTTTGAAGCAAGATCAAGACGGTATGTATAACAGGTAGTCTGGAAAGTTCTTTCCGGCCCATATTTTAATAAAACACTTCCTTCGCCTCCTCTGATTCCCCCGGTTCCTCCGGTTCCCCCTTCATCTTGAGTTAAGGCTTTTACGTTGACATCCAGCAGGGATTTAATGGGAGAGGTCAGTGACACGATCAGCGACGTAGTCGCAAAGATGGCGACCGCAATGGCCATCATGATTTTAAATGTTTTCATAAAAGTGGGTTGTATTTGGGTTGTTTGCTTATCGCAAATTAAATTAAAAATAAATGATTTTGCAAATATTGTGCGATATAAATAATAATATATTGATAACATTCCCTTGTTATGCCGAAATAATTCGTTTTGTTGGGGTGTTTTTAAATTAATTGATCTGATGCGAAGCAATTCGTGTGTTGAACCGAATAATCGGAGTGTCGCTTGCCGTCCCGGCTGTGCGGGAGGTGGTACAAAAAAAGGGGACTTATCGAGTCCCCTTTCCCGGTTTTACAGCCACAGCACCGGGTCGGTTTGGCGGTTATTTTTGCATATTCCCGTCCTGAATGTCGGCGGTTCCGGCAGTTTTTGCCGGCTCCTTGCCGTCCCCGTCGTTGTCGCCGCAATGGGTTGCGGCATCGAGCATTCCTGTCAGGAGATCCATGGTCTCCGCATTTTCCGCTTCTGCGGTGCCGGCGTGTCCGCCGTTTTTCATGTTGTCCATAATCGTTGCGGGTTTAACGGATTTTCTTGTGTGAGATGGCCGCGGCAATCCATAACAGCACCACGGCGCCGATGACCGATGTGGCCAGGCTGCCCAGCGTGCCTGCCGGAACCAGCCCGAAGAACGAAAAGAGCCAGCCGCCGAGCACGCCGCCTACCAGCCCTACGACGAGGTTGATGATGAGCCCCGAGCCGCTGCCTTTGACAATGAGGTTGGCGATCCATCCGGATGCCAGGCCGAGCAGGAGATACCATACGAAATACATAGTTTTTCTGTTTTGATCTTATGCTCCGTCTGCAAAATCCGTTCCCGAACAGATGCTGCGTTGGTTCAGAGCGCCTGCCTGAGGGCTTTGGCCAGCTGGTCGGGGCACGAAGTGCCCTTGCCGCGGCAGTCGATGCCTTCCAGCCGGGCTATCGCGTCGGCGGCTTTCATGCCGCGCACGAGTGCCGCTATGCCCTGCGTGTTGCCGTGGCAGCCGCCCGTGAACGTCACATTGCGGATGATGCCGTCTTCCAGTTCGATGTCGATCTGCCGGGAACAAGTGCCGAGGGTAGGGTAGGATATGTGTCGGGTCATGTGTATGCGTTGAAGAATCCGGATGCAAATATAACGATAAAACCGGTTGCATCTGCTGCCTTGTTTGCGCGTTCAGGATTTTTTGTCCCGAATTTTCTGGGGACGCCTTGCCGGCCGGCCGCGGATTTGGGCCAAAATCCCCGCAGGATCGTTTGCAGACATACGGGCATAAAAAAACATTGCCGAGAAAGAGGTAATCTGTAAGAGGCGCTTAGAAATTCCCCCCCCCTCGACAATGTTGTTGGGACTGTGCCCGGGTTTCCCGGACAGGTATGCAAATTTAAAATAAAAAATTTGAACCTGCAAATAAAAAAGCTGCAAATTTTTGCAGCTTTTTTCATATCTGAAAGCGGTTTTTACTGGCGCTGAAGGTCGCTGTTGTCGGCTACGACCATGTTCTTGTCGATGCGCAGCGTGACGTTGCCGTCCACCTCGATCAGCAGGGTTGTCTCCTTGATCTCTTTCACCGTGCCGTAAATGCCGCCGGCGGTAATTACCTTGTCACCTTTTTTCAGGCCTTCGCGGAATGCCTGCATCTGCTTGCGGCGCTTGGATTCGGGTCGCCACATGAAGAGCCATAAAACCAGCACCATGAGGCCGATCATAATGATGAAACTGTACTGCTGCATGAAACCCGGCTGGGGCTCTACGGGCGGCACCTGAAGAAAATTAATCATACGTCGTTATGTTTTAAGTGTTTATTTCCGTTAACGGAACAAATATACGAAATATTGTCGAATACACAAATGTTTATTCCACTTCGGCCTCGATGAACAGCCTCAGGGGTTTCCGCCCGCCGGCGAATGCGATGTCCAGCGTCTTGAGCTGCCAGCCCCATTCGCCCCGCGCATCGAAGGTGAGCGACACCTGCTGCGCATCGCCCGGCGTAATGGGCTGTGCATCATATCCGAGCGTCGTGCACCCGCAGCTGCGGTCGTATCGGGTGATGGCTACGGGCTTCGATGCCCGGTTTTCGATCCAGAGCCTGAGCACGGCCACCTCCCCCGAGTGCATGCGTCCGAAACGCACGGTATCCGTGCCGCCCGTGTCGAGGATCGTGTCCGTGACGGCGATAATCCGGCCTTTCCGCCCGGTCTCGCCCGTGCGTGCCTGCCGGGTGCCGCATGCCGCGGTCGTCACGGCCAGCGCCAGCAACAACACCCCGCGCAGCATCGGGACTCAGATAAGGCCGCGGCCGGCTTTCCTGATGCGGCCTTCGGCGGTGAGCGATTCGACGATCTTGTCCAGCACGCCGTTGATGAAGGTGCTGCTGCCGGGGGTCGAGTAGTATTTCGAAATCTCGATGTACTCGTCGAGCGTTACCTTGACGGGAATCGACGGGAACGAGGTCAGTTCGGCCATGGCCGTGCCGATGATCAGGTTGTCCATGAACACGATGCGTTCCACGTCCCAGTTGGCGGTGAACTTTTCGATGTAATCCTGGTAGGCATCGTAGTTGACCAGCGATTTTTCGAAAAGCGTCTTCACGAATTCGGGGTCTTCGTCGCTCTTGAACTTCGAGGGGACTTTCAGCTCGGTGTGCGACGGTTTCAGGCCCGAGAGCGAACGCAGGATCATCATCACGATGTAAGGCAGGTCGTCGCTCCAGAGGATCGACATCTCCTCCAGCTCGGTTTCCAGTGCCTCGCAGCTCTGCAGCTCCTTGAAGAAATCTTCGAGCAGCTTGCGGTCGTCGGCGAACGAGCGCTCCTCGCGCAGCATGTAATCCTTGAAATAGTCGCTTTCCGAGAGCTGTGTATAGAGCGTACGGATCAGCTCCGGATGGCGGCCCCAGCCCAGCTTGCGGGCGGCGACATGGTCGTTCACGGCATCGCTGTTGGCGATGACGCGGATCACCTGGTTGTCTACGAACTTGGTATTGGGGTTGAGGTCTTCGTATGTCGGCAGTTTTTTCTGTTTGGCCAGTTCCTGCCGCTGTTCGGCGTAGCGCGTCAGTTCCACGGGGAGGGTCAGGATCTGGAAATAGAGGTCGTAGGCCTTGTCTACGGACGCCATCAGCGTTTTTTCCGATGCCATCATGTTGTCGGCGCCCGATTTGAGGTGGGCGAACAGTGCCTTGACGACCTTTATACGGAGTAATCTTCTGCTCAACATATCTGTTTAGAACGGTTTTTTCGGCCGCAAAGATAGGAAAAATTTTTCCGGAAAGAAAGAATTATTGTCTATCTTTGCAGCCGTATGGAACAAATCGAAGAAAAAGAAATCCGGCCGTACGACGTGATCGTCATCGGGGCGGGGGCAGCGGGCATGATGGCCGCAGGTACGGCGGCGCGCGACGGCAAGCGTGTGCTGCTGATCGAGAAGATGGACAAGTCGGGCCGTAAAGTCCGTATCACGGGCAAAGGGCGCTGCAACGTCACCAACGCACGGCCGGCCGAGGAGTTCGCCGCGCAGGTGCGTACCAACGCGGAGTTTCTCGGACAGGCTTTTGCCGAGTTCAATAATCGCGCCGCCATCCGTTTCTTCGAAAAGGCCGGGGTGAAGCTCGACATCGAACGCGGCGAGCGCGTCTTTCCCAAGAGCGGCAAGGCGTGGGACATCGCCAATGCGCTGTTGGAATATTGCTACGAGAACGGCGTGAAGATCATTTATAATACGCGCGTGACGGAGATCATGACCCTGGGCGACAAGGTCTTCGGCGTCCGCTATATCAACAGGCGCGGTTTCGAACGCAAGGAGGAGTGTCCGCAGGTGATCGTCGCCACGGGCGGCGTTTCCTATCCCGCCACGGGTTCCACGGGCGACGGCTACACCTTTGCGGCCGACCTGGGACATACCGTCGAGCCTGTGCGCCCTTCGCTGACGCCGCTCGTTTCGTCGCATCCGCAGATCGGTTACCTCGACGGCCTGTTGCTGAAAAACATCAGGGCCGTGCTCCATATCGACGGCGAACCCGTGCGCGAGGAGTTCGGCGAACTGGGCTTCTCCGAGCGCGGCATCGAGGGTGCCGTGGCGCTGCGCATGAGCCGCGATGCGGTCGACGCACTGATCGACGGGCGCCGCGTGAAACTGGTCGTCGACCTGAAGCCTGCGCTCACGGAGGAAATCCTGCACGAGCGTATCGCCCGCGAGACAGCCGGGATGGAACCCACGGAGTTTTTCGGCGAACTGCTGCGCAAGCTGGTGCCGAAACCCCTGGTGATGCCGCTGGCGCAGGAACTGGACATCCATTCCAAGAATTACGTCGGCAAGCTCACCGAAGAGGAGATAACCCGCCTTATAAAGACGCTCAAGGGATTCACTTTCCCCATCACGGACTATGCGCCGTTCGAATACGCCATCGTGACGGCCGGGGGCGTTTCCTGCGCCGAGGTCAACCCCTATACCATGGAATCGCTGAAGGTTCGGGGGCTCTATTTCGCGGGCGAAGTGCTCGACCTCGATGCGAATACGGGCGGTTATAACCTCCAGATCGCCTTTTCGACGGGGCGTCTTGCGGGACTGTTGAAAAAATAACGGTTATGGGGATCGGCGGCCATAAACTCGGTTTGAAATTTTACGGGCGGGTCACTGAGCTGCGTAACAGGCTCTCCCGGGCCCGTTTCTTCCGTGGGCACGGCGTGCATTCGCCTTTCGTATACGACGTCGTGCGTAATGTGTTCATGCGCGATACGCTGCTTCCCGGCGACCGGGCGTTGTTCCGCGAACTGCTCGCGGCCGGAGTGCCCGAACGCCGCGCCGTGCAGCTGCAAAATCTGGCGATCCATTGCGGTTACGCCTCTTTTGGCCTGAATCGTGCGGATGCGGAGTTCTGCATAGCGACGCGCGGACTGTCCCGGGCGGAGACGCTCGCCCTGGTCGGCGATGCGGCCGCCGCCGGGAATACGGTAGCGGTCATGTCCCCCTACGACGGGCGTGAACGCCGGGCCATGTGCCTGCAAATCGTCGCTGCGCACCGTTCGACGACGGTGGACAACCGCGGTTACCTGCTGGTTTTCAATAATAATTTGCCGAAACAACACTTCCGGATATGAAAGTATACACGAAAAAAGGCGATAAGGGGTTGACCTCCCTTGTCGGCGGCGAACGGGTCTTCAAGACCGACGAACGGGTCGAGGCTTACGGCACGGTGGACGAATTGGCGGCCTTTGCGGCCTTGCTCGGAGACAACATGCGTGCGGAAGCTGCGCTGTCGCCCTATGTCGATGACCTGAACCGCATCCTGTCACGCCTGATGACCGTCGAGGCATTGCTGGCATGCGGGAAAACGGGGTGCGGGAAGGTTGCGCCGCTGGCTCCCGAGGCCGTCACCTGGCTCGAAGGCCGTATCGACGCGATGCAGGACGCGCTCAAACCGATCGACAAATTCACGATTCCGGGCGGCAACGCCGTCGTTTCGATGTGCCACGTGTGCCGTACGGTCTGCCGGCGTGCCGAGCGTGCCGCGCTGCGTGCCGATGAAAAATACGGCACGGATGCCACGGTGCTGATGTGGCTGAACCGCCTTTCCGATTATTTTTACCTGCTCGGGCGCACGCTCACAGAGCATTACGGTGTCGAGGAGACCCTGTGGATTCCGTAAGTCGTTGTCCGGCAGCTTGTTGATGTGTGCGTGCGGATGTTTTGTAATTTTTTCTTTGTTTTTCTCGTTTTTTTTATACTTTTGCAAATCAGTGATAGCGGAATAGCGATTGTCGCCTGATGTTAATCCGCTGATATTTGGGAACTTAAAAACTTGGAACTATGTACTGGACACTTGAATTGGCATCGAAGCTGGAAGATGCTCCCTGGCCCGCTACGAAAGATGAACTGATTGACTATGCTGTGCGTTCGGGTGCGCCTCTCGAAGTGCTCGAAAATCTGCAGGAAATAGAGGACGAGGGTGAGATTTACGAATCTATCGAAGATATTTGGCCCGACTACCCGTCGAAAGACGATTTCTTCTTTAACGAAGAGGAGTATTAGGTAATGATATAAATTAGGGGCTATGCCTTTAAAGGCCTAAAAGCCAATGTTCTAATTGAAATTTGTCTTGAAAAAAGGTGACCCTTTCGGTCATCTTTTTTATTTTTGCGCCGCAAAACGGTTTTATATCGATTTTTCATCCGAAGTTTTGACCCTTATGTTTCAGATTAGGGGCTATAAATAAAAATAGCGATGATTTGTAGATTTTGCGGACACGAATGTAAAAAAGACGGACATCAAGCGAATGGTGTTCAACGATATGAATGTAAACATTGTCATAAAAAACAACAGGCAGAGTATGCATATAATGCCTATGCTGTTGATTTGAATGAGAACATAATTCGCTATACGAAAGAGGGGCTAGGAATCCGTAGTATATCGAGAGTATTACATATTTCGGTATCAACTCTTTTGAAACGTATTCTTCTTATTGCAAAAAGAATTGCTCGGCCGACTATCCCTTTAGGCCATATATACGAAGTCGATGAAATACAGAGTTTTGTTCGACAGAAGAAAAATCCTATTTGGATTGCCTATGCTCTGGATCGAGAATCCAAACAGGTGGTTAGCTATAATATTGGTCCTCGGACAAATACAACGTTGAGTGTTGTAACTGATACGTTGAGATATTCACAAGCAAAATATATCTACACGGATCGATTGCGCAACTATCGATCACTTATTGATAGATATGTCCATCGTACGACGTATTATGGAACCAATCATATCGAACGCCATAATTTAACAGTTCGAACTCATTTGAAGCGATTGTCGCGGAAAACAATATGTTTCAGTCGAAGTGTAACCATGTTGTCGGCAATCCTGAAAATCTATTTTTGGGGATAACCCTAATTTTTACAAAAAAGTCGTTTAGTCCGATTTTAACTTATTTTAATAGAATTGAATCAAAAACTAAAGCAGTAGTTATAGTTTTCTATTATGAGTTATTCTCAAGATTAGCTTTTTGAAAAATATTTTTACATTTTAAAAATGCATAAATATTTTTAAATCTCAAATTTATACATAAATTTGTATATCATATTATTACATTAAGGAAAAATGCAATTAGCTAATAATCAACATAACGAATTGCTAATTCGATTACAAAATGTCCGGAAGTTTGGGGATTTAAATGGAACTACGGCTAAGAAAGCTGAAAATCTCCATAGACTTTTCCTTTATCCGGCAATGATGGTTCCAATCACTCAAAGTTTAATTATTGAAGCTTTGTCTGAAGCTTTGCCGAAAAATGCTATTGCTATGGATCCATATATGGGATCAGGAACTTCATTAATGTCCTGTATGGAGTATGGCATAGGTATATATGGACAAGATATAAATCCTTTGGCTGTATTGATTGTCAATGCTAAAATATCTTCTTATAATACACTTCAGATAAAGCAATCTTATGCATCTCTGATAGATCGGATAAAACAGGATCAGTCATCAACAATTGATGTGCAGTTTCCCGGAGTTGATAAATGGTTTTCTAAGCAAGTTCAACAAGATCTATCTAGATTAAGAAGGTGCATCATTGCAGAAAAAATCCAGTCTATTAGATACTTATACTGGGTCGTAATGTCTGAAATAATTCGTTTAGACAGTAATGATAGAACATCAACATATAAATTACATCAGCGTCCTATAGAAGATATTGCAAAACGAGAAATAAATGTAATATGTGATTTTTGTGTGCTATTTGAACGATGCCTTAATGATATTGAAGATTTTAAACAGAAATTAAGTCTGAAGAAGCTATTAAATGGTTATACTTATTCTAAGTACCATCAAATTCATTGGGGAAATTCATTAAAAAAAATAAATAACGATCAGAAGTTCGATTTGTTAGTATCATCTCCACCTTATGGAGATAATCATACAACAGTAACATATGGCCAACATTCTTATTTGCAATTGCAATGGATTGATCCATTAGATCTTGATTGTAATATCGATTATGATTATTTGCGCACCACACAGGAAATAGATAGACAAAGTTTGGGTGGAAAACTTGATTCAAAATGGATTAATAATAATTTGCCTGATATTTTGAGTCGCATTCCCTCTTTAAATTTGTTCTACAATTCCATTCCAGAAGGCGATCGTGCAAAATATTTTAAAACAATTAGTTTTATTGCAGATTTCGAGCAATCTCTGGATAATATTGTTGCATCTATGAAAGATAATGCTTTTTATGTATGGACTATTGGTAATAGATATGTTAACAAACGAGAAGTGCCGAATGATAAAATATTGATTGACTTAATGACAAATAAACATATTCCTCTCATTTTTAATGCAGAAAGAGAGATTCTGAATAAAAAACAATCTAAGAGAAACCGATCTTCTCAAACAATGGAGAAAGAGCACATTTTGATCTTTCAACGTCAAGGTTAAATATATGGCAGAGCAAAACGAGAAAAGATTTGACATAAACCCTCATGTTATTCGGCAGTTGGGTGAAGAACTCGTGCCTAACGATATCACGGCCTTAATGGAGTTAGTAAAGAATGCCTATGATGCGGATTCTCCATATGTCAAAATTGATATTAATACAAAAGATTCATATACTGAAGACGTTTTAGAATATAGTAATAACAAAGGTTACATCGTTATTGAAGACGCTGGTTTTGGGATGGATGAAGAAACGATTATAAAATCGTGGTTAACAATTTCATATTCAAAAAAAAGGGCGGATAAAAATGGGGTAAAACAAAAGACCCCAAAGCATCGAACTCCTCTTGGAGATAAAGGCTTGGGACGATTAAGTACTCAACGATTAGCTGATTGTTGTGAAATATTCACATCCGTACCAGAGGCCCATGAAAAATTGCATGTCGCTTTTGATTGGCGAGATTTCGATAATGTGGAACAATTATCAAAAGTTCCCGTCGTGTTTCGGAAACAATTGTCCAATAAAGGACAAGGAACAAAACTTGTCTTAACTAATCTCCATAATCCTAACGCGTGGGAAGGAGATAGTTTGGCCGCACTTAAAGGGGATTTAACTCAATTAATATCACCTTTTGCAGAGAACCGACCATTCTATGTGTATCTCACTGTTAATGGGGAATCGATAAACATAATTCAAGAATTTTCAGATTTATTGGATGTTGCCCTAGCTTCATATCAATTTAACTTCAATGGGAATATTTTAACAGTTTCTGGGGTTTTAAAGGCTCCTAAATTAATTGGAAATAGTCCAGATACAAGAGAGAATTATCGAATATATATTGAACCTGATAACGGGGAAAAGTTTGTAAATTATTTTTTTGATAAAGTAAATGATAGAGCTTATTTTATTCCAAAAACAGGCGGCATAATTGCTTTTAAAAAAGAATTTTCCCTACTTAATGATATCGCTGGCCTTAATATTTTAGAAGGACAGATCTGTAATCCAGGTGCATTTCATGGGTGTATATATGATTTTGCATTGAATGATATTAGGGAAGGGGATGAAAGTATATTCGATAGTTTTTCAGAATACAAAAGTTTTGTTCAGCAACAAACTGGTATAAAAATTTATCGAGATGGATTCTCCGTATTTCCATATGGGTTTGGAGACAATGATTGGCTGGGATTAAGAACCGGACAAACGTCTGGATCGTCATTTTATGGATTAAGACCTGATAACACGATAGGATATTTTGCAATTAGCGAAGGGATTAATACAAGGTTGAAAGAAAAAACAGATCGAACTGGTTTCATTTCAAACGGATATCAAGAGAATTTTACTCTTTTAGCCAAAGACTATATTGTTAAAGAATGCAATAGATTTGTAGAAAAAGTAAGACGTACATATAATTTATTCCTCTCATCGTATAAACAAGAAAACAGTAAAGTTAAGACTCTTTCAGAGGCGTTTTCGCTGATGCGTGAAACAGGTGATGCTAGCGCAAAGATATATAAAGAAATTGGGCCAATTAAAGACGAGTTTAAAACTATCCAAAATAAGACTAAAGAAATTTATGATCGCAAGACAGAGATTTCTCTATTCACAACAAAAAAAGATGATGATCAAGAAATTTCACATCTTTTACTTGAAATCCAGACTCTTTTGAAAAAGGCAAACGAGTTAATTTCCTCTGTAGAACGAATATTGAAATATGCCCAGTTACTTGAAAATGCTCTTGATATAATTAAACCTAAAATAGGTATTCTAGAACAGCAATTACAGGACTTTTCAGAATTGGCTTCTGTGGGACTAACGGCAGAAAGTATTACCCATGAATTAGGGCATATTATCGAACGACTCTTGGAGCAAAATAGGCAATTCAAACAAAAAATAGAAAAGTCTCAGCTAAATGATAAAGAATGCAGATTATTATCTGAGTATATCAATACGGCTATAAATGGATTAAAAATACAATTAAAGCATATTGACCCTGCATTGCGATATACGCGAGAATACAGAGAAAAATTGACTCTTAAGGAATTCTTTGAGCAAGATGAATTATCGTATTATCAAAATTCGTTTTCAAAGTATAATATCGAGGCTAGAGTAATTTGTAAAAGTCCATTTTCTATTAACATAAATAAAGGACGTTTCATACAAATTATTGATAATTTGATAAATAACTCTTTGTATTGGATTAAAGAACGTGTAAAAAAGGAGCCAACATTCCAACCTATTCTAACTTTTGTTATAGATAAGCCTTGGATATATATTTATGACAACGGTTATGGAGTAGCTACAGCTGTAGAAGATTCTTTGTTTGAACCATTTGTAACTATGAAGCCTAAAGGAACTGGGCGAGGATTGGGATTATTTATTATTATGCAGTTATTAGATGCTGTTGGCTGCTCCATTGTTTTGGAGCGAAAACGCAATGCACATAATAAACGCTATATATTTGCTATTAACTTATCAAATGTAATAAAATAATATGATGAACCTCGAAACAGCTCAAGAGAATCTAACCCATCTCTTATCAGCTACTCATATTGAACATATTTATTATATCGACGATAAATTCGGTATTGAAGATCGGTTCCCTGAATTGCTAATAGCCATTCAAGAAAAAGTTAGTGCTGGAGATTTTGAGGCACTACCAGAGGCTATTGCTGATGCAGGTAGGGCTAGGGTTGATATTACTTCGGCAGTCAGAGAATGGTGGGGAAAAATGTCTCCGGAAGAACAAGCGGAATCTATCCGAATTCATACTGTAATTGATGAAAACACACAATCTGCTAATATAGTACAGAAAATTTTTAATGGGAAATGTCAATGCTGTTCCCCTGAAGACTGGGGACAGCAATACAAAAAATTATATTGTCAAGATGTTGAATCAGGGAAAATTGTTTTGTTGCTATTTGATAAGGAGCTCAAAGCAGAACGAAATGGACTACAATATGCTGTTGATGCATTAACTATTCCCAACGCAAAACAATGTACATATTGTGGAATTATATCACAAGAATTTACAACTGAAGACGAATTTTCCCAACGGGATATCTATAAAAAAAACCAAGATTGCTATATATATCCACTCTCTAAACACCGTCTTACCGCGGATGAAGATGATTATGAACAGTTCATTGATGGCGTAAAGAATATTTTGTGGGTAAAACATATCGAATCACTAAATAAAATCACAACAGACTTGCTTCGGAACGCATTCGGATCTGCACTTAATCAATACAATAGTATTCATCCTGCAACTTACAAACGTATTGTGATAGATAGTTCACAGAAGGAAGGCTGCCGAGAGATAGATACAATATTGAGATTAATACAAATAATTCTTGATAAAAATGTAAAAGACCAAATCTTAAATTGTCCTCATCTCTGTTTGTTAAATGCTGCTGCTGAAAATATAGCCGCTATAAATTCAATCTACACTAATCAATTTCCGTCTATCAATGAACAGCTTGTTCAGTTTCGTGACGACGAATCATATATTGAAGGCAGAATTCTTAATGGGGTATATACTCCATTACAAAATGGAGATATTTTCAAGGTAAATAGTAAATTTTATATTCTATTATGCCAGCCTTGTAATCTCTCTATCCGATCTGATGGGCAAAGGGGAAATAATTATGACACCGGTTTCTTTATACCCTTAGATATAAAAACAGGCCCTAAGAATCACGTTGTGGCATCAATATTTGAGAAAATAAAAGAACTTGTGCCCGATGAAACACAGGCTGAAATCAAGGCTTACGAAAAAGATATACAAGACGTTATAAATGCTGAAAAATTATTTAATGTAAAATTGCCGTGTTTATTAGATGGGCAAATATATACAGCAAGGCTTAATAAATTTGTAATAGTAAATTTATCATTATTAGATTATACTTCATTCTCAAAAACAGGCGAAATAATTTGTGGCGTAGAATGTCCTCCTGAACTCCATAGAACTTTGAAATTAAGAAAAAAGAAAGTTGATGAAGTATTTAATGATTGGGATAATATTCAGATCAAACTTGATCAATTGTGCGATGATTGTAAGCAGAAATTAAGAAGTTATCAAAATTTGTTAGACCCGAATTGTTTGCATTCTTTAAAGGTAAAAATAAATAAAACCAATTCTTATATAACTCTTCCAATTACTCGTGTCGGACATTTACGAGACCCATATGCCAATGATATGTTGATTCAATTTTCTCATTACTTATCTAGAACTGGTTTTCCTAATTCATTTATTTGAATTGGTAATACAAGGGTGTTTTGAATAATTGTTTATTTTATCTACCTTTGAATTGGGCTATAGAAAAATATAGAAATTTGCAGAAAAATAAAATTTATAAAAATATTGCAAATTTTGTAAAACGTGCTTGTGAAGCTTATTTAACCGGTATTTTTCCCTTCTTCAACGAAGAGGAGTATTAAACTTGACGAGCGCTCGGATGAGCCGTTAAAAAGAGCAAGCAGCCCAATGCCGGGCTGCTTGCTCTTTTTTATAGTAAACCGATTGTAATCCGAGGTGCTCTGCGGCTATTTTTCGGCCACGTAAAACAGGTCGAAACAGTCGTCCGACACGGGGCAGATGCGGTAATCCTCCATACGGATCGAGGAGGTGAGGTCGGTATTTGCTTTCAGCAGCTTCCGGCGGTTGATCCGGTTCAGGATGTCGTAGGGTAGCTGGAGCAGGCGGCGGGGCAGTCGGTGCTGGAGATCCAGGATGTCGAAGCGCGTGATGCGTGCCACGCTGCGGCGGTTCTGCTCGTAGTAATCCATGACTTTCCCGTTGCCTGCGACCCCGAGGGTTTCGACCGACCGGAATTCATGCCCCAGCAGGATTTGCAGCTGTTCTGCCGTATATTCCCGTACGTGCCACGGGTTGCGGGTGAGCGACATCGGTGCATTGGGGGTCGTCACGATGAACTTGCCGCCCGGTTTCAGTACCCGTTTCACTTCGCGCACCAACTCGATGTCCTGCTTCACATGCTCGATCACCTGGAACGAGATCACGAAATCGAAACTGTTGGCTGCGAATGCCAGCGGCGGCACTACGGCCTGGTGGAATTCGACATGCGGATGCCGTGCCAGCTCCGCTGCCGGGGCGAATTTGTCTACCGTGATGAAACTCCGTGCATGGGGAGCCACCACTTCAATGCCGTAACCCGCTCCCGTGCCGATCTCCAATACGTCGCCGCCGATGCGCTGCGCCGCGGCATGGTAGGCCAGCAGCGACCGCTGGAAGACGAAATTGTCGGACATTTCGCGCGAAACCCGTTCCGCCGTGTTTATCTTACCCATTATTGCCGTTTGACTTTTATCCCGTCTTCGCCCACTTCGACCGCGCCGCGTTTCATCAGCACGCCCAGCGAGCGTTTAAAGACCTTTTTGCTCATCTCCGTAAGGCGGTTCACCTCCTCCGGGGAACTGTCGTCGTTGAGCGGCAGGTGCCCGCCGTTGCCGATCACCAGTTGCAGCAAAACCTCTGCCGAATCCTTGACCTGCGCATATCCTTCCTGTTGGAGGCTCACGTCGATACGGTTGTCCTCGGTGATTTTGCGGACGTATCCCTTCATGCGGTCGCCGATGGCTACGGGGCGGAATACCTGGTTGCGGTATAGCATGCCCCAATGGCGGTTGTTGACGATCACGCGGTAACCGATCGGGCTTTCCGAGGCGACCAGCAGGTCTACCTCCTGGCGCGGTTCCACCGTGATCAGGTCGTTGTTGATGAAGCCCTTGAGCTTGGTGGTCGCCACGCAGCGCCCCGTGATGCTGTCTTCATAGAGGTATACGATGTAGCTCCGTCCCGCGAGGATGCCGCCCTGCTGGTTGCGGTTGGGCAGGAAGAGGTCTTTGCCATGCAGTCCCCAGTCGAGGAATGCCCCGTGCACGGTCTTGTCCACCACGCGCAGGTAACCCGCCTCCCCGGCGCGGAGCAGCGGCGTTTCGGTTGTCGCCACGAGGCGGTCTTCCGAATCATGGTAGACGAAAACCTCCTTTACGTCGCCGGGTTTGTCGGCGAGGGAGATATAACGGTTGGGCAGCAGAACTTCGTTCTGCTCCTCGTCGGTGAGGTATAATCCGTATTCCGAAACACGGCTTACGGTGAGTTTCTGGGTGCGTCCTGCTCTGAGCATATCGTTTTTGCGGAATTGACCGCCTGCAAAAGTACGTTTATTTTTGCGGGATTGCAACTTTCCCGGCCAAGTTCCGCGGTGCGGGAGCGGCCGCATCCCTTTCCGGGAGTCAGTGGGATCGGGCAGCACCAATCCTTAGTCCTCGTTCGTGCCGGCTTTTGGGCGTTTGCGGAAAAAAGCGTAACTTTCGAAAACGAACCTTAACCTTCCTGCCATGAAAATCCGTGGATTTTTCGCGCTCCTGTTGACCGGCCTGCTCGCCGCCGTTGCGGCCTGTGCCGGGCAGCCCGTCGCCGAACTGTACGACAAGGCCGAGTACCGCATCGCCATGCGCGACAGCGTAGCCCTCTACACGGCGGTCTATACGCCCAAGGCGCCCGGCAAAGCCCCCGTCATCATCTTTCGCACGCCTTACGGCTGCGGGCCCTATGGCGCCGGACGTTTCCCGCAGGGGTTCGGGAAGGGCTATCTGCGCAGCTACGTCGACCGCGGCTATATCATCGTCATGCAGGATGTCCGGGGGCGTTATATGAGCGAAGGCGACTTCGAGCATGTCCGGCCTGCCGGCAGCGGTGAGACCGACGAGACGACCGACAGCTACGACACGGTCGACTGGCTGGTCAGGCACATCCCGCACAACAACGGCCGGGTGGGTTTCGCCGGGTGTTCCTATCCGGGGTTCTACGCCATGATGGGCGGCCTTTGCGGCCATCCCGCCGTGAAGGCCGTCTCTCCGCAGGCTCCCGTCACCGATTGGTTCATGGGCGACGACGTGCATCACAACGGGGTGCTGATGCTCACCGACTCCTACCGCTTCCTGAGCAGCATGAATACCCCTCCCGGACGTGTTCCGGCCGCGAAAATGCCCTCCATGTCCCGGCAGACCCAGCCCGACGAGCGGACGTTCTTCCTGGAGCATACGACGCTTGCGGAGCTTACCGCTCTGCTGAAACCCAACCCCTTCTGGGAGGAGATGGCCGCGCATCCCGATTACGACGCGTGGTGGCAGGAACGCGACCTGCGCCGTGCCTGTTATAATGTCCGGCCTGCGGTGCTCGTCGTCGGCGGGACGTTCGATGCCGAGGACTGCTTCGGGGCGTGGAACCTCTACCGGGCCCTGATCCGGCAGAGCCCTTCGACGCCGTGCCATCTGGTCGTGGGCCCGTGGGCCCACGGGGCGTGGCGTAACGGCGGCCGGACGCTCGGGGCGTTCGATTTCGGCGGCGATGCCTCGTGGGAATATTATATGGAGTATTTCGAGGTGCCGTTCTTCGACCACTACCTCCGCGAAGGCAATACGGACGAAGCGGCTCCGCTGCCGGCCGCTGCGGTCTTTTCCTCGGGGGACAACCGCTGGCATACTTTCGGCCGCTCTCTGCCGCGTGGGGCCCGGAAACTGACGTTGTACCTCGCCGACGGCGGTATCCTCGATACCCGGCGCCCGACGGCCAAAATATCCGCAAGTACCTATGTCTCCGATCCTTCCGATCCCGTGCCTTACTACGAGGCTGCCGGCCTGCGCCGTCCCAAAGAGTATATGGTCGCCGACCAGCGTTTCCTGTCCGGGCGGCCCGACGTGCTGACGTTCGTTTCGGAGCCCCTCGAAGAGGATATGACCTTCGTCGGCCCGGTCGATGCCGACCTGGAGGTGATGCTTTCGACGACCGATGCCGATTTCGTGGTCAAGCTGATCGACCTTTTCCCCGAGGACGATCCGCTGCCGGGCTACCGGATGCTCGTGCGGGGCGACGTCATGCGCGGCCGCTACCGCCGCAGTTTCTCGCGCCCCGAGGCGTTTACGCCCGGTGTCCCGGCGCGGGTGCCTTTCCGGATGACGGACATCGCCCATACGTTCCGTACCGGACACCGCATCATGGTGCAGGTACAAAGCACCTGGTTCCCGCTTGCCGAACGCAATCCCCAGCAGTTCGTCGACGTCTGGAACTGCCGGGCTTCGGATTTCGTGCCCTGCCGGATTTCGCTGCTGCACCAGCGCGACAATGCCTCCTCGGTCACGGTGTGGCGGTTGGGGGCGCATTGAGGCGTACAGGTTGGCGTCGGCCGCCCGTGCCTGTCTCCGTCCGGTCGTTTTGCCTGTCCGCTATTGTCCTGTTGACAACCCGCGTCCGGTCGTCAGTGTAAGTCCGTTTGCCCGGTTGCGTCCGGTCGTTTGGATAGGTTGTCTGGGCAGATTGTTTGGATAGGTTGTCTGGACAGGTCGTCCTCAAGGCCGTCCGCTTCGGCCGGTTGCCCCCGGCTGCCTGCGCCCTGTTTCCCGCATTGCTTTTCATCGCTGAACCGTATGCACTGCCGCAAGGGTGCCGCCTTGCGTGTCCGTTTTGTATGCCCGGTTCCCTTTGTTGTCGCCCTGCCTTACAAACCTCCATGTTTTTTATTCCCGCAGGTGCGATCTGTAAGAAAATTTTATATATTTGTTTACAAAACGGAGTTTTTCTATGAAAATACGTGTTGCTGTCTGCCAGGTCGACATGGAATGGGAACATACCGCCCGGAACCTGGAACGTCTGGAGCCTATCGTCGCTGCGGCCGATGCCGATATTGCCGTGCTGCCCGAAATGTTCGCCACGGGGTTCAAGCTGCGCCCCGCCCGTGTCGCCGAGCCTGCCGACGGACTTGTCGCTACGACCATGCGGCGCTGGGCGGCACAATACGGCAAAGCCGTCGTGGGCAGCGTCGTCATCGCCGAAAACGGGGAGTTCCGCAACCGGATGTTTTTCGTGAAGCCTTCGGGCGGGGTTGCCTGGTACGACAAGCGGCACCTGTTTCGTCCCGGCGGCGAAGCGCGCGACTATACTCCGGGAAACCGCCGCGTGGTGGTGGAATATATGGGGTTCCGGTTCCTGCTGCTGATCTGCTACGACCTGCGCTTCCCGGTGTGGAGCCGCAACCGGGGCGATTACGATGCCATCCTGTGCAGCGCCTCGTGGGCGGACGACCGCCGCGAGGTGTGGCGTACGCTGCTGCGGGCGCGGGCCATCGAAAACCAGTGCTACCTGGCGGGCGTAAACCGCGTGGGCACGGATCCCGATGCCTCCTATGCGGGCGATTCGGCGCTCGTCGACTTCCGTGGCGCCACGCTGGCCGATGCCGGTGAGCGGGAGCAGACCCTCGTCGCCGAATTCGACTCCGAGGCGCAGGCGGCTTTCAGGGAGGAGTTCCCGGCGTGGATGGATGCCGACGGCTTCGAACTGGAATTCTGATTTCCGAAAAATTTGGTATTGCCCCCGGTATGCGCTATCTTTGTACGATATTCGCGCCGGAGAGCCCGCACACTAAACGGGGCTTCCGGTACATTTGACTACGATGATGAAAGAAGACACGATCAAAATACTGGGGGCCCGGGTTCACAACCTGAAAAACATAGACCTGGAGATCCCGCGCCGTAAACTGGTAGTCATAACCGGCCTTTCCGGTTCGGGCAAGTCGTCCCTGGCGTTCGACACGATCTATGCCGAGGGACAGCGCCGCTACATGGAGACGCTTTCTACCTATGCCCGCCAGTTCGTGGGGACGATGGAGCGTCCCGATGTCGACAAGATTACGGGCCTGAGTCCCGTGGTCGCCATCGAGCAGAAGACCACCAACAAAAATCCCCGTTCCACGGTGGGTACCGTGACCGAGATCAACGATTTCCTGCGTCTGCTGTACGCGCGCGCGTCGCGCGCCTATTCACCCGTCACGGGCGAGGAGATGGTGCATTATACCGACGAGCAGATCGCCGGGCTCATCATGACGGGCTTCACGGGGCGCAAGATCGCCCTGATGGCTCCCATCGTCAAAGGGCGCAAGGGGCATTACCGCGAACTGTTCGAGTCGCTGGCCAAAAAGGGGTATATCTATGCCCGTATCGACGGCGAGATCCGCGAGATTTCGGCCGGCATGCGCCTCGACCGGTACAAGATACACACCATCGACCTGGTGGTCGACCGCCTGGTCGTCGGCGAGGAGGCCCGCGACCGGGTGATGACCTCGCTCAGGGAGTCTCTGCGCCAGGGCAAGGGTACGATGGCCGTCTACGACTACGGTACCGAACAGCAGCGCTTCTACTCCCGCCACCTGATGTGCCCCTCGACGGGCATCGCGTTCGAAGACCCCGCGCCGCATACCTTTTCGTTCAACTCGCCCCAGGGCGCCTGCCCGCATTGCAACGGGCTGGGCGAGGAAGCCGTCTTCGACGTCGGGAAGATCATTCCCGACATGGGGCTTTCGCTGCGCGAGGGCGCCGTCGAACCGCTGGGCAAATACCGCAACAACATGCTTTTCGCCATTCTCGAAATGCTGGGGCGGCGTTACGATTTCACGCTCGACGACCCCGTCGGGTCGCTGCCCGAGCCGGGGCTGAATGCGGTGTTGTACGGCGATTCCGAGCCGTTGACCATCAACCTTTCGGAGTTCAGTTCTTCGGGCGGCAACCACCTCGTCTCGTGGGAGGGCGTCGCCGAATATATAGGCCGTACCGAAGACGAGGACTCCAAACGCGGCCAGAAATGGCGCGAGCAGTTCCTCGTCTACCGCAAATGTTCGGTCTGCGGCGGTTCGCGCCTCAAGAAGGAGGCGCTCCAGTTCCGCATCGGCGGCAAGAGCATCGCCGACGTGTCGGCCATGTCGATCTCCGAATTTTCGGAATGGGTGGCGCACATCGAGGATTATATGGACGACAAGGAGTGGAAGATCGCACAGGAGGTCGTCAAGGAGATCCGCGAGCGCCTGCGCTTCCTGATGGACGTGGGGTTGGGCTACCTGTCGCTGTCGCGTTCGTCGCGTTCGCTCTCGGGCGGCGAGAGCCAGCGTATCCGCCTCGCCACGCAGATCGGCTCGAAGCTGGTCAACGTGCTTTATATCCTCGACGAGCCCTCGATCGGCCTGCACCAGCGCGACAACCGGCGCCTGATCCGCAGCCTGGAGGAGTTGCGCGATGCCGGCAACTCGGTGATCGTCGTCGAACACGACGAGGACATGATGCGTGCCGCCGACTTCATCGTCGACGTCGGCCCCCGTGCGGGGCGCAAGGGCGGGCATATCATGGCCGCGGGTACGATCGACGACATCCTGCGTTCCGATTCCATCACGGCCGACTACCTCACCGGACGCCGCCGTATCGGGATTCCCGAAACGCTCCGCAAAGGCACGGGGCAGTGCATCGTGATCCGCGGGGCGCGGGGCAACAACCTCAAGAACGTCACGGCCGAATTCCCGCTCGGCAAATTCATCTGCGTGACGGGCGTCAGCGGTTCCGGCAAGTCGACGCTCGTCAACGAGACGCTGCGCCCGATCCTTTCGAAGGAGCTCTACCGCTCCTTCGGGCAGCCGCTCGAATACGACAGCGTCGAAGGCATCGGACATATCGACAAACTGGTCGTCGTCGACCAGTCGCCCATCGGCCGTACGCCGCGCAGCAACCCGGCGACCTATTCGAACGTTTTTTCCGACATCCGCAAACTGTTCGAAATGACACCCGATGCCCAGATCCGCGGCTTCAAGGCGGGGCGCTTCTCGTTCAACGTCAAGGGCGGCCGCTGCGAGGAGTGCCGCGGCGCGGGCGTCCAGACCATCGAGATGAATTTCCTGCCCGACGTCTACGTGCGTTGCAAGGCGTGCGGGGGACACCGTTACAACCGCGAGACGCTCGAAGTGAAATACAAAGGCAAGAATATCGACGACGTGCTGAACATGACGGTCAACATGGCCGTGGAGTTCTTCGAGAATATCCCTGCCATCCACCAGAAACTCCGCGCCATCCAGGAGGTCGGCCTCGGCTACCTTACGCTCGGTCAGCCCTGCACCACGCTCTCGGGCGGCGAGAGCCAGCGTATCAAGCTCTCCTCCGAACTGTCCAAGCGCGATACGGGGCGTACGCTCTACATCCTCGACGAACCTACGACGGGGCTTCATTTCGAGGACATCCGCCTGCTGCTCGACGTGCTGAACAAACTCGTCGACCGCGGCAATACGGTCATCGTCATCGAACACAACCTCGACGTGATCAAGGTCGCCGACTACATCATCGACATCGGCCCCGAAGGCGGGGCGGCCGGCGGCGAGATCGTCGCGGCGGGCACTCCGCACGAAATAGCCTGCTCCCCACGCAGCTATACGGGCGAATTTCTGAAAAAACTGGGTCTTTAGTCACGACTTTAGGCAGTTAGGCACCGTATTTGCATTTTTCATGGCCGTATAAACCTTTTATGTGCTATGAAAAAAACAGTCATTATCGTCGTGAGCGTGCTGCTGTGCGCAGTCTGCGCCACCGTGATCGGACAGAAAAAGATTCTGTCGCCCAAGGAAGAACGCCGCGAGGTGCGTGAGAAGAGACGTGCGGAACGTATCGCAGATTTCGAGAAAACGATGGATTCGGTCATCCTTTCGCGTAACTTCCAGTTCAACCCCCAGACCATGCAGCGGCAGCCGGCCGGCCCCATGCGCCAGATCATCAACCCGGCCTTCAACGTGGGCGTCTGGGACGGCACGATCGACATCTGCCTGCCTTACGTCAAGGGCTATGTGCCGCCTTATTACACGACCATCATCAATTACACGGTTCCCAGCGTGCAGGGCTATACCACCGAGCAGACCCACGAGGGCTGGATGGTAACCTTCTCCACCTCGCTTTTCTCGGCGTCGACCTATACCTTCACCTTCGAGATCTTCTCCCGTACGGGCGGTGCCAACCTGACCATCACCAACCCGTGGTATAACCCCGTGGAGTACTCGGGCACCATTTCACAGCTCTATTGACCATGAGTTCCGGGATGTATCGCCGGACGGGATGCGGCGCCCCCTTCCCGTCCTTCCCGTCGCGGCGGGATGCCGCTGCAACGATAATCCTTCCCGGATTGCGAGCCCCCGCCCCGGCGGGGGCTTTTGCTCCTGCGCGGCGGGTGGTAGTCCGGATTTTGTGCCTTTGCGCCCTTGTTTTCGGGGTCTCGGGTGCTGTGGCGCAGTCCGCGCAGACCGTCCCGCAGTTCACGCTGGGCACTTCCGCCGTCGACAGCGTGCCCCAGACGACTGTGGTTCCTGTCCAGCAGCCCCCTGTGCAGGTCGTCGAGCATACGACCGTCTACGAGGAGTCCATGCGCAGCATGACACGGCCCGAACGCCGTGCTTACCGGGCGAAGCTCTATGCGCAGAAGATCGACTCGCTGGTACAGTCGCGCGACTACATGTTTTTCCCGAACAGTATGCAGGAGGTACCGGGCGGCATGATCCGCAGCATCTATACCGATTATTATTTCTTCGGCATGTTCATCGACCACGTCGGGGTGCACCTGCCGACCGAGCGCGGCATCACGCAGTATCTTTACGTGCTCAATTTCGACTCGCCGTCCCTGTCCGGTTACCGGGCCGAGCGCCTGGCGTGGGGCTGGCGCATCTCCTTCGGTTTTGCCGACGGCGATACGCCCTACCATGCCGGCTTCGAGGTTTCGACCGCCACCGGCGAGACGGTGCTGACGCTGACGGCTCCCGACCTTGTCATGCGCTATGTCGGGTGGCTCTGGGACAAACGGATCGGCGATCCCAAGTTCCGGTGGCTGGACTGAGCGGCGGCTTCTTCGCGGGCGGCAAACCGAACGGCCGGCACCTCCATAGGTGCCGGCCGTAATTTCTGTTTTCCATGGTTCCCGTGCGCCGGGTTCCCGCCGTCCGGAATTCCGAAGTGACTCCCGCTTTCGGCGCACTTCCTGTCCGGCGAATCTTCCTGCCTGGGCGGATGCCATCCCGTTTCCGCGAGCCCTGCTTTTCCGTAAGGCCCGCATTGCGGGCTTTTTTGCGCCTTCCCCGCGGCTACTCCGATACGAGGAACAGCGACCGGGCTCCCGGAAGCGTCAGTTGAAGCCGCGTCCCCTGTGCCGATACCTCGGCGGCGAACGGGGCGTTGTCGCCCGTATGCGGGTCGAAACTGCGCAGTTTTACGGCGTCGCGCAGCAGGATCCCGGCTTCGGCCGTTTCGGTGCCGATATTGGCGAAATAGTAGATATGGCGGCCGCCGCATATCCGGTGGATGTAGCGCAGGCCGGGAGCACCGGAAACCGTGACGTCCGGTATGAAATCAGCCTCCAATGCCTTGCGCAACGATTCCGTGTCGGGTTCGGGCAGGAATAACGCCGGGTTTTTACGTGCCGTGAGCATCTCCTGCACGCGGGCTGCGACCTGCGTAGCCGGTACCTCGAAGCGGGTGGATGTTTCGGGCAGCGCCGTGGTGAAGATCACCCGTCCCCCGGCACGGCGGAACCGTTCCACGGTACGGAGGCACTCCGGTGAGATACATTTCACGCCGGGCAGGATCAGCACCCGGTAGTGCTGGTGGTTGACCTTGTTGTCGAGGTGGAGCATTCCCCTGCCTGCGGGGCAATGCGCCAGTACCTCGGGATGCAGGTAGGTGAAATCGCGTGCGAGCGTGTCGCTGAGCATCGCCGCCACGCGGATGTAATCCGTGCCGGGGAGCTTCACGCCCCCAGCGTAATAACCCTCCGGGCCGTCGAGGTAATGCCCCGCCTGCAACGTCTCGATGGGGTAGAGCATGGCTATGTCCGCCACCGTGCGCCCCTCGGGCTGCAACAGGTAGTTCAGCCGGGCGAGGAAGCGGTTGAATGCGGGCAGCGCCTCGTTATAGAGCGGGTTGCGGTAGGAGAGTTCGGGCAGGAACGTCACGTCTGCGTCGTTATACCATACTGCATGGGGGATAAGCTGGTTGATGCCTTTGGTATATTGCTCCATTGCGATGGTATAGAGTTCCCGGACGGGGATGTTGCCCATCGCCCCGAATGTTTCCGACATGACCAGCCGCTTGTCCCAGTTGGCCGCCGATGAGGATACCACCTTGTAGAAAAGTTCCGCGGGGCGGTCGCCGCCGATCTTGTCGATGCCGGGCACGTCCATGTACTTGCCGCAGAGCATCAGGTCGCCCGCGACGCTTACGGGGTTGAGCACCTCCTCCTGATCCTGGTGTCCGGTGGAGCGTATGCCGTGCGCTGCCGCCCAGTCGTGGATCGTCTTCATGAACCCTTCGGCATAGAGCCGCGCCCGGAACCCGAACAGGTAGTTGCGGGCGGCGGCAGTCCCGGGGCCTGTGTCGTACCACAGGGCGGGGTAGAGCGCTTCGGGCGAAAACCCGTGTGCGGCTTCGAAACGCTCGTTGAAGCGCTCCGTCCAGATACGCCCCTGTGCCCGGTAGAGTGTCGGTTCGTCGCAGAATGTTTCGGTAATGACCTCTCCAAACGCCTCCGGGAACCGGTCGTAATAACGCTGGTGGGTATCCTCCACGAAGAGCTGTACGGCATCCGGGTCGAGGTAGTCCACATTCGGGTCGCCGTCCTTTACGCACACGAAGCAGAGCAGTTTCCATGCCCCCTGGGGCGGTGTCCAGCGTATGCGCCCGCCGGAAATGCGTCCGGACAGGGGGCGTACCTCCCGCGTGAGGCTGTCCATCGCCACGAGCGCCATCAGGCGCCCATCGCGCGGCAGTTCTATGTCGCACTCCGTGCCTGCCGCCAGCGGGTATTCGAATTTGTCGAGCCGTTTTATCGTCGCCTCCGGATGACGCTGCATGAAGCGCGGCGTGCCGTCGCCGTTGATGGCGCCCATGCTGCCGCTCGGGAACCCGTACTCGTCGTAGAGCGACAGGACGAGCCCCGCCTCGCGGGCTTCGCGGACGATCTCCCCGTAAAGTGCGAAATACTCGTCCGAGAGGTATTCCGGTGCGAAATGCCCGCCGAACGGGAGGAGGGCGCATCCGCCGTACCCGTCGCGTTGCGTGAAAGTGCGGAATTGTTCCGCGGCCTCCGTCCGTTCGATCGGGGTGTTGTTCCAGAACCAGAGCGGCACGGGGCGGTACGCTGCGGGCGGGTTGCGGAATTCGTCGGCATTCTGTGCCGCACTCCCGGCTGCGGCCAGTACGCAGGCCAGGGTCATCAGTTCTTTTCTCATCTTAACTCCGGGTTGTCGGTTTAACGGGCTGCCTGCGGATCGGAAAAACCTTGGCTCTCCGATCCCGGTTTGGCCTGCATTTTGTATATCAGTGCCACGGCGGAGACGGAAACCCCCTCTTCGCGCCCCTCGAAACCGAGATGCTCTGTGGTCGTAGCTTTGACCGATACCCGGTCATCGCCTACGCCCATTGCACCGGCCATCGCGGTGCGCATGGCGTCGATATGCGGCCGCAATTTGGGCCGTTGCATCCGGATCGTACAATCGACATTCCCGATCTCATATCCTTTTTCGCGCAGCAGCGCCGCAACCCTTCGGAGCAGTATTTTCGAGTCGATGCCCTTGAAGTCGTCCGACGTGTCGGGGAAGTGCATCCCGATGTCGCCCAGCGCTGCGGCGCCCAGCAGTGCGTCGCATACGGCGTGTATCGCCACGTCGCCGTCCGAATGCGCCACGAATCCTTTCGTGTGCGGAATTTCGATCCCGCCCAGCACCAGGGGCAGCCCGTCGGCCAGCGCGTGTACGTCGTATCCGTGTCCTATCCTGAAATCCGTCATAGAGTTCCGTATTTTCCCGTAAAGATAGTGGAAGCGGAGTGCAAAAGCAAATTTCGGCCGTCGCAGCCAGCCGGAAATGCAAAAAACCGGACGCGGGATACCGTGAATTACGCTGTTTTTGTTATATTTGTATTTGAAAATCTTCGGCCGGAAGAATTCTTGCAGATGCCCCATCTTCGAAGCGTCTTTCTGCCGTTGTAAATATTGTCATGGAATGGGCGGAAATCGAGGGGCGTGCGCCCGGTGTTACAGCCGGCGGCAACCCGACGATGTGCCTGTAAATTATATTAGGAGATTATGTCTGAAATAGTAAACCTTGAACCCCGGATCGTGTGGGAGCAGTTCGATGCCATCACACAGGTTCCGCGCCCCTCGAAGAAGGAGGGCAAGATCATCGAATTCCTGGTCGATTTCGCCCGGAAGCACAACATCGAGTATAAGAAGGATGCCATCGGCAACGTGGTGATGCGCAAACCCGCCACGCCGGGCTTCGAGGAGCGCCCGGCGGTTATCCTCCAGTCCCACATGGACATGGTCTGCGAGAAGAACTCCGACGTGGAGTTCGATTTCGACAACGACCCGATCCGCACGCACATCGACGGCGGGTGGGTCAGGGCCGAAGGTACGACGCTGGGTGCCGACTGCGGCATCGGCATGGCTGCCGCACTGGCCGTCCTGATCGACCCCGCGGTGCAGCACGGGCCCGTCGAGGCGCTCTTTACGGTCGACGAGGAGACCGGCCTTACGGGGGCTTTCGAACTGGGCGAGGAGATGCTTACGGGCAAATACCTCATCAACCTCGACTCGGAGGACGAGGGCGAGATCTTCATCGGCTGTGCCGGCGGCATCGACACCATCGCCACGTTCCGGTATGCGATGGAGGAGGCGCCGAAGAACTACTCCTTCTTCCGCGTCGACGTCTCCGACCTGCAGGGCGGGCACTCGGGCGATGACATCGACAAGGGACGCGTCAATTCCAACAAGACCGTCGCACGCCTCTTGTGGGACGGCATGCAGTCGTTCGAACTGAAGCTGAGCTATTTCAACGGCGGCAACCTGCGCAATGCGATCCCGCGCGAGGCGTACGCCATCTTCGGCGTCCCGACACGGTTCAAGTCCGAGTTCGTCAAACGCTACGACCTCTTTGCCGCCGACCTGAAAGCCGAATTCCGCTTCCGCGAGCCCAATTTCAAGATTACGCTCAACGAGATGCCCGAGGTCGACCAGGTGCTCGATGCCCGGACGCAGTTCGGGCTGGTCTACTCGCTGGTGGGCGTTCCCAACGGCGTGATCGCCATGTCGTTCGCCATGCCGGGGCTGGTCGAGACCTCGACCAACCTCGCTTCGGTGAAATTCGAGGGCGACGACCGCATCGTCGTCACCTCGTCGCAGCGGTCGTCGGTCGAGAGCGCCAAGACCTATGTCATGCAGATGGTCGAATCGGTATTCGCCCTGGCCGGTGCCGACGTCGCCCATTCCGACGGTTATCCGGGCTGGGCGCCCAACCCGCAGTCCGTACTGCTCGAAAAGACCGTCGGCGCCTACGAACGCCTGTTCGGTGCGGAGCCCAAGGTGCGTGCGATCCATGCCGGATTGGAATGCGGCCTGTTCCTCGAGAAATACCCCGAACTGGAGATGGTTTCCTTCGGCCCGACGTTGCGCGGCGTGCATTCGCCCGACGAGAGGCTCGAAATCGCCACGGTTCCCAAGTTCTGGGATTTGCTGCTCGAAGTGCTCAAGACCGTCTGACCCGCCCGCGAACGCGGCAAATCCCGCCACGGATGCACGGTTCCCGGATGCACGGTTCACGATAACGGCCCCGTCTTTGCGGGGCCGTTGCCGTTGCGGGTGGTGCCGCGGTTATTCTCCCGCTGGCCTTACCACTCCCGTGAACTTGACCACGGGATATGCCAGAAGTTCGTTCGAAACCTGTACATGGCATTTGTCCGTGTCCTTGTACAGCGTTATTATTACCTTCCTGTCCTGGGAATTCGCCGGCCCGGTCATCCTCATGCAGAACTGCATGTCTCCGTTCTTTTTCCGCTTTTCCAGCGTTATTTCCGCCGTGTCGTCCGTTATGGTCAGGTTGCCCAGCGGTATTTTCGGAAAGAGGTCGGGGGTGAAACTGATAACGCCCCGTTTGCCCTCCATGGATATGTAGTTGCCCGTGGATGACTTGACCGGGGATTTGTCCTCCGGGAGGTAAAATTCATTCGCCTCGATCACGAACCGCCCCTCTTCCAGTGCCTTCGACGCTTGTGCGTGGCGGATCTCCCCTCCGGCCGCTTCGCCTTGCCGTCCGGCTGCCGGTTTTTGCGCTGCACATCCTATTATAGAAAAGAGTCCGCAGGTCGCTGCCGCAAAAGCTATGAACAGGCTTTTCCGGAGTAAAAAAAGTTTTTTCATGGCGGTAAATTTAAAGGATTAATGAAAGGATTGTGAAGCATGTGTTTTATATTGTTCACAATGTAATTAAAAAATATGAATTAAACAATCATTTTATTCATATTTTTGCCGGGCTATGAAATCCATGCGGTCGATGATCCGGGCCCCCATCCGCATGGATCGGGTAACCGATGACCGCTCCGGGTGTTCCCGGCAGGGCGCTGCAAGGCAGGCTGCAAATAACAAAGGGACTGTCCGGCAAGTCCGATTTTACGATTTCACCCCCGCCGGAACAAACTCCGGCAGGGGTGATTTCTGTTTCCGGCTGCTTGTGCGGCAGTCCCTTTTCGTCAATATGGATGCCGCGCCCGGAAGCCGTATGCGTCGTCCCTTGCAGAGGGGAAAGACGGTCGCGTAAATGCCGCGATGATTTCCGCGATGACTCCTGCGATGATGGCCCACGCGGTGATGCCGGCGTCCGGCGTATCGGGCCGGATCGCCGGCGGGGGATTACATCCCTCCTCCGCCCTGTGCGCCGCCGGTGCTTCCGCCGCCACCGCCCTGTGCGCCGCTGCTCATGTCGTCGTTGCGGATCGACTTGGCAGTGCGTTTCACCCCGACGTTCTGTTTGCCGAAGCGGTAGCTGACGCGGAAATAGAGGCTGCGGCACGCATACCTGTATTCGCTCCAGCCGCCGAAGGTCGGCGTGTCCGAGGTGTTCCTGTTCCTGCGGTATTTCTCGAAGGGGTTGTTGCACATGATGCTCAGGTCGAGCTTCTTCTTGAGGAACTGCTGTTTGATGCCCATGTAATAATAGTAGTAGCTTTCCGATTTGCCGCCGAGCCACGCATACCCCGTCGAATAATTCTCACCCAGCATAAACCGCGCCTCCTTCCAGAGTGCGAAGTCGAGGTTGAGGTTCTGGCTGAACGTGAACTGGTCGGTGTGGATGTCCATGGCGTCGAAATCGTTCTGCGAATACCTGCCGTTGTAGCTCAGCGAGAGGTTGACCTTCTCCGACGGGCGGTACGAGAACGAACCGTTGAATCCGTAGCTGCGCGAACGGACGTCGTTGCTGTAGGTGGTGTTCGTGATGCCGTCCCCGTCCGAGAAGGAGTACGACGACATGTTGTTGTTCGACAGGAACGTGTTGAGTGCGAAGGTCATGCTCCATTTTGCGGCATAGTGGCCGTACTGGAGGTTGATCGTGTGGTATACGGCCGCTTCCAGTCCCGGGTTGCCGTACGACAGCCGCGTGGGGTCGGTGTCGTCCTCGGCCGGCGAAAGCATGTAGATGCCCGGGCGCTGGAGCCGCTGCGTGTAGGAGAGCGAAATGTTGTGGCTCACCTTGGGGATGAATGTCAGGCTCAGGTAGGGCACCACGTTGAACTGGCGGTTCGAAAACGAGTAGGTGCCTTTGGCGGTCTCCTCCACGTCGGCGTCGTTCCATGTCCGTTCCATGCGCGCACCGAGGCGTCCCGACCATTTGGTGTAGGTGAATCCGTATCCGGCGTAGATGCCCAGCACGTGCTGGCGGTAATCCATGCCCGTGAATTTTATTTTTTCAATCGGGAATGTGCCGTATTCGTCGCTCTGCTTGTTGTCGGTGTCGGAGGTGCTGTTGCGGTAGATGTGTTTCAGCCCCGCCTCGATCTTGTGGTGCTCCGACAGCGGGTTGGCGTAGTCTACCTGCACGGTGTTGCCCGTCATGCGGTTGTCCGCATCCTGCAACGCCCTGTAATTGTATCCGTCGTTGTATATCCGGTCTGTATGGCCTTTGTCCGGGTCGATCTCGACTTCATCCGATATGGTCAGCGTGTGCCCCTCCTTGCCGAAGGTGTGTTCGTAATTGAGCGAGACGCTGCCGCCCATGTAGTTCCATTTCTGGATGCTGCGGCTGCCGTATTCCAGCAGCGGGTTCATCTCGGGGTCGAGGATCGCGTTCGTGCCCAGCGATTTGTAACGGCTGCGGCCGGGACACACCCAGCCTCTCGA
>OGQV01000121.1_pt1 | contig 87261 bp, 93 predicted proteins | sample 1553311 | NCBI WGS metagenome assembly OGQV01 (sample SAMEA2579976, study PRJEB22360) | human gut metagenome
TATAAGAGGCAAACAAATTGAAAAGAGAGGTTTCTATCAATGTTTTCATCGTATCACATTTTTTAGATTCTACAATTCAGCACTCTACCGTAAATCATCCTGCCGGAATAAAAACAAGTGTTATGCCATTCAAAATATAAACGATAAAATATTGATAATTAGCGTAATATAAAACAGTGTAAAACAGTGTGTACAAAAAGACATTGTGTATTGAACATCATGTGTCCGAATTTCGGACATATTCTATTCCAGACGATATTTCTTTAATTTCAGATAAAGGGTACTCCGGCTGATGCCCAACAATTGTGCAGCGGCCTTCCTGTCATTGCCCGTTGCTTCCAATGCTTTCAGGATAGTTGCCCGTTCCGTCCGTTCATCACTTAGTGAATAATCTTCCGGTTGTCTACATTTATTTGGTAAATCAATTTCCGCAGCGGTTATCCAGTCATCCTTTGCCAGCAGGGTGGCCCGTCTGACAATCATTCTCAATTCACGTATGTTTCCCGGCCACGGATAAGCTTTCAGACGTTTCTGTGTCTCCCGGTCAAATCCCTTCACGTCCTTTTTCAGTTCTCGGTTAGCAGCATCCAGCATGAAATCTGCCAAGGGGATAATATCTTCGGGGCACTCAGCTAACAGTGGTACATGCAGAGGAAATTCGTTCAGACGGTGGAACAAATCTTCCCTAAACCTACCTTCGGCTATCGCCTTTTCCAAATCCTCATTAGTGGCAGCTACCAGCCGGATGTCCGCTTTCACCTCTTCTTTACCGCCTACGGGACGGTAACGCTTTTCCTGCAACGCACGCAGTAGTAACATCTGTACCTCAATACTCAAATTTCCTACCTCATCCAGAAACAGTGTCCCATGATTGGCCGTGGCAAACATGCCCGCCTTGTTTTCTGTTGCTCCGGTAAAGGCACCTTTCACATGACCGAATAGTTCCGATGCCGCCAATTCTTTCGGCAATGCCCCACAATCCACTGCTACGAAAGGGGCATCCGCACGTTCACTCAATGCGTGTACTTGTCGGGCCACATATTCTTTACCCGTTCCTGACGCACCCCGTATCAGTACAGTCAGCGTATCTACCGGAGCCACCAGTCGAATATATTCCTGTAGCTTTATAGCAAGCGGACTTGTCCCCCGGTAGTAAACCCAACCATTTACCGTTGCATTTTCCCGTTCCTGCAATAGTCCGGCAATCAACTCTCGTACCTTCTCCGTTTGCACGGGTTTGGGCAGATAGTCCGTAGCTCCTTTCTTAACAGCTTCTACTGCCCCCGATATTTCTCCGTAACTCGTCATAATAAGAAAGGGCACTCGGTATCCGTTTGCTTTCATCCATTCCAATAATTCCACACCGTTACCGTCCTGCAAACGATAGTCTGACAACACAAGATTCGTTTCACATCCGACAATAAATTCCTTTGCTGCATTTATCGATAATACATAACGGGCATTCACTCCGTTTTTCACCAGCCAGTTGGCTATTGTGCGGGCATATATCCGGTCGTCTTCCACTATCAATACCGTTTTCATTCCATGCCCTCCCACAATCGTTTGGCATTTTCCATAGCCAATTGCACAGCTTCCACCAGTTCCCTTACCTCTGTAAGCTGGGAATCATCCCATGTTTCCGGCATCAACGATGCCAGCCGTTCCAATTTCACCATTGGTATCCCGATACGTACAGTTTCCCATAACGGAGCACCTTTATGTATCAGGGCACTTATCTTTTTATAATTTTTCATCCTAATAGCTTCATACAAATCTGCCACAGTCTTTTCTGTATCTTGTATGAACATCTCCAACATACCTTTACGGTCTTCTTCACCTTCCAATAAAGCCGTAAAATCGGCATCCGCTCGTTGATGTATCTTGCTGCCTATACACTCTGCCACAGCTACCATCAGTTCATCCATAGAAAAAGGTTTGTGCAGGCAACCTGCAAATCCCGATTCCACCAATCGAGCCGTTTCTTCTTTTGCCCGTGCCGTCACGGCCAGCACTGGAATATCTTTAGATTGTCCCAGATTACTGTTCCTCAGCAATGCCAACACTTGATATCCGTCTGTTTCCGGCATCTGCATGTCTGTTAACAATAGGTCATAGTGCTTACTGCGTAATAATTCTATTAATTCTTTTATGTTGCAACAACAATCACATATCATTCCACCACGAATCAGCATTCTTTTTGTCATGTCTGCCTGCATCCGTTCATCGTCGATCAGCACCATTCTCAACCCTGATAAATTGATGTACTTTGATTGTGTTTTGTTTTCTGTGTCATGCCCTCCCGCCTCGCTCATTGGCAGAGACACGTCAAAAGTACTTCCATGTCCTTCCTGACTTTCCACGCTAATACTCCCTTCTAAGAGAGCAACCAACTTGGCCGTTATCGAAAGTCCCAGTCCGAAACCCAGTTCTGTTCCTTCTACATCCAGTTTTTCAAATGCGTTGAATATTCCTTTCTGCCTTTCCTCGCTGATACCCGTTCCAGTATCACGAACAAAGAAACAAAGTTGCCCATCTCCATAATGCACCCCTATATGTACATACCCTGTTCGGGTAAACTTGATAGCATTTGTTAATAAGTTGCTCAATATCTGTGTCAGTCGTATGCGATCACCTTCTACCACCGTATCCGTTCCGTTTGGTTCCATAGTCAGTCCCAACCCTTTTTTCTCTGCCAACGGACGGAACGAAAGTACAATGTTTTCTATCACTCTCCTCGGAGAAAATACTTCTTTGTCCGATTGTTCTTTTCCTGATTCCAAACGGTAATAATACAGCAGGTTATTTGCCAGTTCAATAACATGGCGTGAAATACGCATAATATTTTCCGCATAGCGCTTGCGCTGTCCTTTGTCTTTTTCTTCCGGTATCAATTCGGCATAACCAGTGATAGTACCCAACGGTGCCCGCAGGTCGTGGTTCACAGTCAGTAGGATATTCTTCCGTGATTGTAATAGTTCCATGTTCCGTTGATTTGATACTTCCAATTCTTTCCGGTAGCGATATTGCCTATTTACGTCTTGATGAATGATAATATAGAGAATAACGACCATCATGAAAGCACCTATGCCAAATCCCGTAATCATACGGAACGAATGATTACGCACTGTTTGTTGTGCTTGTATTTCTTTGCGGAAGGTTTCTGTCTCTTTATTCTCAAAATTCTGTATCAATGAGTTTATCCTTCCGTTCAATTTCCGATTCTGTATTCTTAAACTGTCAATTTCAGCCGAAAGTTTTTCTTCATACAGCCGGGTGGTATCATTAATTTCCTTTTCGAGAGAGTAAAGCAGGACTGGAGGTTGAACAGCTTTCATTTTTACGGTTTGTGTTTCTTCTGATTTCTCCCGCTGTAGGGCATAAGCTGATTTTTCCTCTTTCTTTCGGAGGAACCCCCAGAATCCATGTTTTTTCTTTTCAACAGATAAGGGTTCAACTGTCGTTTTATCCGAAGAAACTTGCTCTTGTTTCCATTGTCGAGTCTGACGGACGATAGCTGGTATTTTTTTCCGAATAATATCTCCTGCATCGGGCATATTTTCTAACAAGTTAAGAATCGCAGCCATCTGCCGTTCTTTTTCAACCAGCAATATACAGACTGAATCTACACACATCTGTTGTTCCATATCTTCCTGCATCATTTTCAATTCTTGCAGGAGACGACTTACTTCCATATGCTTATTCCGATAAGTAACATAATCATCTTCAGTCCATCCTGCAACAAGTTCGCCCGTAGCTGTTAGGTCAAGTAGTTGCACAAAAGTCCGATTGGTCAGTTGACGCTCTTTTTGCCAGTGCAATTCTTGTTGTTTCATAGCGCTTGTTTTCTCTCTTTCTTCATGTACGAAATAGACGATAAATGCAAAAAAAGATACCAACAAAAGGTATCCGGCTATTATTTCCAGTTTTAATTTTGCTTGTATCATCTTATTCTATTTTTATATTTTGACGATAGGTGGATGAATACAATTGTTTATATATCTGTTTGGACAATGGTAATACTTTCCCAGATAGTGACGATTTCACCATCGACTTCGCACATTATCGGTTTGGATGTACCGAGGGATACCCGTCCTGCCAAATGGTGAGTACCCGCTTCGGATTTGTAGCCGAGGCGACCGGTAAAATTGACGGTTTTTGAAGTTTCAAATAGCTCGTTGAGCATTTGTTCTATGTTCTGATACCTACGGTCTATCGTGAAACGGAATTGTCTGCTTGGATAGACTATGACGATGCGGCCCAAGTATTTCATTGTTATTTTTATCCCGTTCGGACTTTGGCTCCTTTTTCCGTATTTGCTGAAATCGAACCAGACGAGGCTTTCTTGCTGCAATGTTTCTTCACCGGAAGTCAGGCTGCTGATTTCATTACCGGACAATGCCCGGTCGAAAATGAGAAAGTTCTTAAAGTACGCATCCAGTCGCTTTCCGATACATAATTCCTTTTCCGCCTTCCCTTTGTAGGGTGCTTTGCATTTGAAAGAATCTTTCTTTTCCCCTTCCAGCCATGCGGACAAGATTTTGCCGTCATAGACTATGGCAATGGAATACCAACGGTCGGTGACAAACTCAGCTACCTTATATTCCGAGAACTTAATGACACACCAATCTATTGCTGCAACATAGAGCAATCCATCCATGATGCCCATCTGAAACATATCCTTCTGTTCGAGAATCGATCCGTTCTGTGTATTTTTGAAACAAATCGTAGTGAAGATCGTGAAGGGTTTGTCGCCTTTCAAAGAAAATTCAGGAACAGATGTCGCAGGGATATAAGCATAGTCGAGCCCTATGATGCCGTAGCCTGTTATGAGGGCTTTGAATGCTCCCGGTATTGTTTCATTCTCAGTCATGGCGTATCTTTCTGTCTTGCTGTTGTGATTAATAAATTAGTTGAATCTCTCACTTTGCGCTATTCCCCGCTGCGAAACGGGGAAGTGCTACCGACTGCACCCGGGCATTGACGCAAGCTGCCCGAATAGCTGTTTGATTTGAATTTACAGTGAGTTTGAAAGGCGGGCGAACGGAGAGGCACGGACTTCCCGGTTGAGTCCGTCCGTACCTGCCGTTTTACACCTCTTCAATCAAACTTCGCCATTATTCATTTCTTTCACTTACACGGGCAGTTTTTGATTGCTGCGCCGCAAAGTGTTAAATCGCTCGCCAAGGCAAGCTACAAAAGGGCTAATCAGCCTTGTGGCATTCAAATACCCGGATGCAACGCACTACGTAGTTGTTGATTTTCTCGCTGACGCCCGTGCCACTGCCGCTGAAGCTCGTGTACCAGCTGTAGTTGCTACTGGACTCCGTCGAACTCAGATAGTAGTAGTTGTTGAACTTTATTCCACCTGCTGTGGTTAGCTTAGTATTGAAGTCATCTTTACCGTAAGTATCATAAGCTGTGTAAAGTGCGCTAAACTCATCTTTGGCAGGGAGATACCACTTGTCATTTGTGGCATCCCAGTTGCCGGTATTATTGTTCTGCTCTGTCACCCACTTGAAGGCAGGGTAATTATCCCAGCTCTTGCTGCCATTCGAATTTGCAATCAAGGCAGCGATGGTTGCCATATTTGCCCGACCGTCGGTTGTATTGGTTGCTCCCGTTTCGACATTCTCTTCGCTCCATTTCTTTGAATCCTGCATCCCGGTCTGCGTCAGCCCCACAATCTTACCGCTCTTGCCGTCGGCGTTCACTTCGTACACGATGCCGATGCAAGTCTTGGTATTGTCGAAAGTGGTTGAGTAAGTTTCATCGTCGTAGTAGTAATCGCCCAAATCAACATCTTTTTCTATCGTACCATCGCTCCAGCCGTCGCTGACGGTGACGGAGAGCTTGGCAGCCGGGCTCGGCTTATCGGAAACCGAAACGATGTGTCCACTGATGTTGGTGCGTTTGTTGCGCACGACGGGCATGTTGGAGGGGATAACGTAGTCGGCTATCACGATATTGCTCCCAGGCTCTTGCGCGAAGGTCACGGTCATTTCGCCCAGTGTGGTCTGCCCGGTGGCGGGGGTGAAGACGTAGTCGTAATAGAGGTTGGCAGTGAAGTCTCCGGTACCCAGCTGCGCATTCAATTCCTGAATCGTCTTGGTCTGCACGGTGGTTTGGGTAGGCTCGCCGCTCTCTACGTTGAAGCCTGCGGGGACGTTGTAGGCAAATTTCACTCTATACACATTAGCAAGCGCATCCGCATCCTTCTCGCTGATGTTGATTTGCCCGAAGGGACGGGTAAGCACTACTGGTTCGGCGTATGCCCCATCCTTTTTGCTTATCGTGTGGCAGGCGTAGAAAGCGTCGAGGGAGGTACGTGGTGTTATAGTACCGAAACTGGTTCTTTCGCCATCCAGGGCTAAGTTTGAAATGGTTACTGTCTTCAGGTCGGGGATGGTCGTGTAGTATTGGTCTTCGTAGTGGGTGTAGCTGCCGCCGGAGTAGGTTACCGTCGTTTCACCACTTCCTTTTACAAAGTCTGCCCACAACAAGGCTTTGTAGTCTCCGTTGTCGACGAGGGTAAAGGTGAAGTCCTCGCCTTCGCCGGTACTATTGGTCTTTTCCTCGCGGTATATCAGTTCCGGATTAGCGCCTGTCGTCCATACTTCGAGGATGTAGCGCAGCTTGAAAGCAAAGTAGGGTATGGTGACCTTGCCGTCGGCGCGGGTGTGTATGCCCCCGTCCACATTTGCGCTGAGGGTTACGCTGGTAGGTTCATTGGTCTGCGGCCCGTCCATATCTTCCTGGCTGCACGATGCGAACAGTCCTGCGAGGAGAACCGTCAGCATGAAATAAAGATTGTGCTTTTTCATTTTCTTTTGTTTTTAAATTTATAAATCAAGTTTATTCACTCCTTTGTTAATGTAAATCGTCAAGGTCGATATTTATATCATCGTCATCGAAATCGGGATTGATGCCTACGCCCGGACTGACCTTCGAGGTGAGGAAACGTCCCCGCAAGGTGGTGAGGTGTCCCCGTCGGTAAGGCACGTTCAGTCCGGTGGTCAGGCTCACCACGTAACCATCGCTGTCCGCTATCCTTATTTCGAGCGGCACGTAGGATTCCTCACCGTTCACAAAGATGAAGTCTGTGCCTATCGTATATTCTTCCCGTCCGTCATCGGGGACGGTGAGCGGGGCGGTAAACGCGACGTTCATCTGTGATTTTTGCGGCTTCCCGGTCAGCACGTTGAAACCCAGCGGGAAATAGAAGCCGTAGGAGAAGGTGACACTGTGAGCCGTGCCTGCCTCCCGTTGTCTTTGGGACTTGGCGAGGAAATCCTTTACGTCCGTGGCGATAATCTCGTATTGCGCCAGCGGTCGCACCATATCCACCTGAACCTGCACTTTGGCGTTCCATTCATTTCGGTAATCCCGCAAATCAAGCAACACCGTTCCGTAGAGGCAATCGCGGTAAGGGGTATTTCCTGTATAGGGCGTGGTGCAGGACACTTGCTGCAAGTCCTCCGTGTTGTAATAAAGGTCGGCTTCCGTACCTGCCGCCACGTAGTCCGTCCAGACTGCCAGCGTGTATTCCAATGCGTGCAGTTTCAGGTTGATGGGCAGGGTGATTTTGTCACTTCCGCTTTCTTCCGCTTCTTCGAGCACCGTCACTTGCCGCTGGGCGACTTTGCCATCGTGGTAGGCGTCGATAATGAAGCGGCGGCGGTAGGCATCGGTAGCAGCTTTCGTAGTTCCCGAGCGGGCTTTATCGGTGATAATCTGTAAGGGCACAAGCTCCAAATCGAGTGTTACTTCGGTATTTACTTGTACGAGTGTAGGGTCAACGCCTTCCTCGCCATCGTCTGTCATCGTCGGGTAGTCGTGTACGCAACCCGTAAGCAGGATGATAAATAAGAATAGCAAATAGTATCGTTTCTTCATATCGTTTATTATTTAAGATTGAACCGATATACAACGGAAATACCTACACGGGTGATGCCCCAATAGTTCTTTGTACGGGTGTCTATCCGTGCGCCGTTGCCTATATTATAATAGGTGTTATACTTCAAGTTGGCGTATCCCGCACCGAGGGTAAACTCGCCTGCCCAGTGTTCGCCGAGTGGCAGCAAGTAACCGTAACTGATACCTGCACCCAGAAGCGGACGGGAGGTATCCTGATAGCGGTCGCGGTTCCACTTCACGTTGAACCAACCTATGTGCGCATGTACGCCGAAGAAATGCCCTTTGCCGGGACGTGCCAGCCAATAGCGGCCTTCCGGCTGGATGGTAAAGGTCTTGACGGCGTGTTTACTGCTGACGTGCCACGGGCACCAGAGTACGGGCAATTCTACAGAGAAATGTTCGCTCACCTGTACATCGGCGGCAAGGTTCATTATCGTACCCGCCCATGCCGCAAGGTTGGTCTTGACAGCCACGTAGCGGGATGACGTTTGCGAAACGGATACTAATTCGTCCGTTTGCATCGGTTTGTCCGTCTGTTCCGATTCGGATTTCACTTGTTGCTGCACCGGGGTGACTTGTTGCTCCACCTGCTGTATCTCCTCCTTTATTTCCAGCTCTTCTCTAACCGGTTCCGTCTCTTTTTCCACAACGACCGGAGTGATTTCTTCGGTCTTCTGTTCTTTCTCAGCCGGAACGGATTTCGATACGTCCTCTTCCATCTGTTTGAGTGGTGGAAGTGATGAATAGCTGATTACAACTATATCTCCCAAATCCGGATGGTTATGAGGGGTATTTACTGTTTTGAAATCCCGTTCGCGCAATCCATAGTAATTAATAAGATAACCTTTCAGGTTGATACAACGGTGGAAAGCTGTACGCTGGTTGCGAGAGTCATTTTCACATTCCCCGGAATAACCATTCACATAGAGCGTATCCTTTCCTTTGGAAAACGTTTGCAACCGTTTCTTTAATAATTGTAATGTCTGCCGGTTGCTTTTGTAGTCTGCCTTGAACATTTGTATGCAAGGCGGGTAATGGAAAACGAATGTACTGTCGGAGGCAGTACCCTTATTTCCTTCCTGCGTCGTTTGTGCATTCAGTGAGGAACAAAGAATGAAGCCTATTATCAGGCAACTAATGATTTTTTTATTCATCAATACATATATTTATTTTGTTCTTAACTATCGTTGTTTATTCTATTTTGCAAAGCTATATATCCTTAATTTGCAATTCGTCAAAACCATATTGTCATTTTATCAAAATCTTAGTATTCATGCGGAATTGAGGGCAATTTTATCCTGAATTCTCTTTTTCACGGTATTGTTTAGGTGTAATTCCATCGTGATATTGTGCAAAAGCCCGGTGCAATGCCGAAGGTGAAGTGAAGCCGGATTTCAGAGCAACCTGGTTGACTGTAAGTTCCGGATGATTCCGCAGCAGTTCTTCGGCATAATGGATGCGGTAGCTGCGTACCACATCGCTGAAACTTTCTCCCCAGCCTTCATTGAATATCTGTGAAAGGTAAGTCCGGTTCAACGGAAGCACCCCTGCAACATCCATCAATTTGAAATCCTTACGCAAATAAGGTTTTGTATCTTCCATCCATTGCTGTACTTTTGTTTTGTATTCGGGCAGTTTTACAAGGAATACCGTTTCATTCATACTCTTGTCCTGTTGTTCCACATTATCCGCGGTTAAAGGAGGCGGCAGTTCTTCCACTTCTTCATTTTTCCGGGCTTCTTCTTCATTCATGGTATGGCGGAAGAAGTTTTCCGGATATGGGTTTTCATGGAAAAAGCCTTTGTAAAAGATGAAACCGAAAAACAGTTGGACTATGATATTATGTACTACATAGCAATAGGTATTGCCATCCAGCAATATCCAGCAGAAAGCGAACATGATAAACATTGTCCCCAAACCGTAAAACCGCAGCCATGATATTTCCATGTCTTCGGTCGAAGCATAGTTTGCATCACACCATTGCCGGTATGAAACCTCATAGCGATAGACAATCAGAATCAGATAAGTAATATATGCAAATACGGAAAAAACGATAACTAATCTGTACCAGACATTGAATTGTCCCATATTAATAAGAAGGGTATCCCAATGATCCAGACGGACAGGAGTTTCGCCGAGCAGATACATAACCACAAAATAGAAAGCTACAATCACCAGGTAAGGGGACATGACCAGCAAACAGCGTTTAGGGTTGAGCCAGCCGGGGCGGACGACTTCAAGAGGATAGAAAAGGGTAATGATAGCATAAAGATTACCGGCTATCAAGACAAAAGGGTCAAGGACGCTACTCTCCATCGTTCCCATAAAGCCGAGTAAAATACCAAAGATGCGGATTACATAAGCTATTCCCCAAGCCAGCATGACATACGCAAGCAAACGCTTGGAGCGACTGCCTTCTGCATTAAGAAGAAGTAAAATCGCTCCCGCTATGCAGATAACGGTACACATCGGTATCAACATCTGCAAAACGGATTCCCATCCGGGAATAATCAGGTTCATAAAATCATCATATTCATTTTACACTACGTTTTATCGCGCCTGAACACAAGAAAGGCGTGAGCCACTGTTAACTTTATCCATAAATCAGGTCTTCGCAATACCCGTGTTGTTAGATAAAGCAACAGCACTCACGCCATTTGTTGTATATAGGCTACTACGTAGCATACCCGGAAGGGTTTGCAATAAGTAGGTATATAACAAAAGGACGTGAGCGTTTGTTGCTACCATCTCCAACAACACTGAATCAAAGTTGCGAAGTTTGATTTATGGAGATTGGTATTTTTAAACGCTTCCGTTGTCACATGTCTCATTCCGCCCCAAAAGCAGAATGCGTACAAAGATAACGAATGCCGTTTATTTATCAAAGCAGCACGGCAATTGTTTTCACCGGACGGTACGAAAATACTAACTTACGAGCAGTAAGGGAGGAAAAGCCGATGGACAATTCGATACCCAAAACCGAAAGCCGTCAATTATTTCTTAAAAAAGCACCTTTTCTCCCTTGTTTTGCAAGAAGATTAGAGAAATTATGTATCTTTAATCATTTAATATTATTCCGATTGTACAATGATAAACAAACATACCTTATTATATATATTTTGTTTCTTTCTCTGTGTGGCATTAACCGGATGTCACCGGTCGTCCATGCCGGTTGACCGGAATAATATCCGTGAATGGCTTTCACAGGACGCAGACTCGTGCTTATGGTATTATACCGGCCATTATACCACCTTGCTTAAAGAAAAGAGATACCGGGAAATAGAGCAACTGTATGCCTCCGTTTTGCGTGCTATGCCGGAACGTCCCAAAGGGGGCAAAAATATGAACTACCTGATGGGCTGGGTACTGACCTATTATTATAATGCCTTGATGTATCAAGACAAAGTGGACGGCAGCGAATTTCTGACCGACAGCCTGCTGAACAGCAGCCACCCTTACTATGCCCAGGTGCTTCGCCCGGAATTGCTTGCCCATTCCTGCAAGTTCTATCTGGCTCAGAATCGGATGAAGCAGGTAGACAGTATCGGACACCTCTTTCTTTCCCTTCCCCCTACGGACGATCCACGGAGGGATGCCCGGACATGGCATATTATGGCATATTCTCTGGAGTTTTGCAGTATTGACACTAAAACTCCCATGCAACTGATGGAACATGCGGTAGAATCGTGCCGGAAAGCGGAAGGCAAAGTAGGCAATGAAGGTGAAATATATGACTACATGGGTTACCTCTACTGGAAAAACGGAGAACCGGAGAAGGCAATAACCGCCATTCAGGAAGCGATAGACTGGTACACGGCCCGTCCGGGGACTCCGGGGGACGGATTGATAGAATGTTACAATGACCTTAGCCAGGTATATACCACCCTTGAGCTATTTGACAAAGCCATAGAAGCCAATACCCTTGCCGTGGAAGCATCCAAGAAGCTGGATAACTGGACACTCGAAGAGGTGTACCGTTTGCGTGCGGCCTGCTTCAGCAATGCCGGGAAGAAGGATTCTGCGCTGTTCTATATCCAGGAAGCTATCAAAGCTACTCCGAAAAGCGCGGAAAATTACTTCAATCTTTTATTACGCATCAACCGGTTGGAATATGTTTATGCCGCCTACCCTGACTCCATAGCCGGACAACTGGATGAATGTTGCCGTTTGCTAAAAGATACCACCGATATAGACCCGGTTGCCCAGAACAATTTGTATGCTTACTATGGCAGGGCATTGCTGCGAACGCCGGGACGCGAACAAGAAGGAGTGGAACAGTTGGAACGGAGTTTTCGGAATTTTCAAACATCCCATTTCCCGGAAGGAATCATTTCCGTCGGCGATGAATTGATACGTGCCTACATCCTAACAGGAATGTCGGACCGGATTTCATCTATATACTCCTTATATACCGAAACAAGCGACAGCCTGCGGCATCAGGCACGTGCCAATGCTGCTATCGGAGCCAATGTCCGTTACGAAACAGAACGCAAGGAACAGGAGAACCTTGTTCTTGCCGCCGAGGTGTCTTTGAAGCAACGGACGCTGATTTTTACCCGGCTATTGGTCGGACTGCTGCTTGTCATCCTTCTCGTTGGAGGGATGTATATGCGTCAGCGACAGCGTTTCCTTCGTCAGATCAGTAACGCACGCCTTTCACAAATCAGCGGGTTACTCCAGGCACAACAGGAACTGAAAGAGAAAAACGAATCCTTGCTGGAAATGCAGGAAGAATTGCGTCAAAGCAACGAGGCATTGTTCAAGGCAAAACAAGAGTTAAGCCAGCATAATGCTTCATTGACACAAGAGCTTCACACGACATCCAGCCAGCTCAACGAAGTGTCTTCACGGTTGGATGCCGTGTCGAAACAGAAAGTTGTTACCGACCTTCGGATGAAAATCAGCACCCAAATTTTCAATTCCGACAAAGAAGCCGAGTTCCGCCGTAGCTTCACAGCCTTCTATCCCGATTATATTCCTGCCCTACACCGGTTAAGCCCGGATATTACCCGTACAGACGAGCTGATTGCCATGCTTATTATCCTGGAATTAAGCAGTGACGAGATTGGTCTCACATTGGGTATTTCCAGAATTGGAGTGAACAAGGCCCGCAGCCGGATGCGTAAAAGACTGGGGTTAGCCGGTGACGCTAAATTGGAGGACTTTCTGAAAGAAATTTGGGATTAGCATATATCCTTTTTCGTATTTGCAAATTATAAATAGATAGCATTTTTACAAAATGTCAAAGAACGATTCATTTTAATTACCTACGAAATTACTTCATCCTATCGGTTCGGATTACTTCTCTTTTCCGAATGACTGGTTTTCATTTCCGAATGGATTTTCATCTTCATCAGGAGGCAGTTTTATATTATCCAGAAATAAGAAATTCTCCAAAACTTTTTTCTTAAATTTCCGGCTTATAGGGAGTGATTGATTGTCTATATAAACCGCATTACCAACGTATTTATTTACAAATTTCGCATTTACAATGTAGGAACGATGTGTTTGTATAAAAAGATCAGGAGGTAATTTCTTCTTAACTTCGGCCATGGGATAAGTAATGATAATGTTAGAATTATCTGTCATGTGAATATAGCAATAGCTTCGGGATGCCTCAATCCACATAATATTAATGAATAAGATTTTCTTGAAAAAATCATTTTGACGGACGAAAAATCCATCGTGGACGAAGTGGTTCTGCTCCGTCGTAGTTTTGTCAAGGTGATGAGGGAAACTAATTTGATATACTCCCACAGGGTTCTCATCTAAAAAGTTATCAAACTCCATCTGGTTCTCAAAACAGATGATTTCCATTTTACTTCCGAAGCCGTCAGGCAGTTGAACGGATAAAACACTTTGTGAATTTTTTAACACTACATACTTCATTTTGATGATATTTTAGTTATTCAATTCACAAGTGAGTATGGGTGAAACAATTCTATTCCGGTAGTTTTGTATGTAATGTCATATTCCAGAATTGTTCTTTGGTATGTTAGTCTGTAAAATTAGGACTAAATTCTTTTATATCTGGCATTTTCACCCCCAACTCCTTGAAACTGGAGCGGTAAAACAATCAATTTTTCTGTTTTATTTTTATCGTTTTTACGAAATGCAATCTCTTTACTTTTTGCGACACAAGAAACGGCATATTAATCCATAATACAGCCACTTCATTCCTTTTGGGAACCACCTTGTTCGTGAAAAGAAGAGAACCTCCATCTCCCTGAAATGAGTAACGGTAAAAAATATATTCCTCATTCCGATAAATATCCAAGATCCCAGGCGGAAGACATAGCTGATTGAAAAAATCATAAGCGTCTTTATATGAGTTTACCCGAACCATTCTGACATAAGGCTGCTTTGATGTAAAAGGCTGCCCAATAGGTCTTCCGTTTTCAAAAAAGTAGGTTAAGAGCTTCTCTTTCTGAAATTCGGTCTGGCTACGTACCGTAATGGTGCATAAGCACATTACGGTAGCACAGATATATGTTATAGGTCTGACTTTCATATACTATATTTTTCATAGGCATTCGCCAATTTCTTGTCGTATTCATTTTCCCGATAGGAAGGCCCGTTGTAGTGGCGTGCAAATTCGCTCCAGTTTTTATCCCGGAGGTATTTGTCCCACCCGTTTGTGCGGAGGAATGCAAGAAACAGATCCAGTTGGGTTCTCTCTTTGAGCTGCATCTGCGTAATAAATTCAAAGACATCGCTGCATCCGCAGGCACTGTAGTTGAAACCCATAATCTGCCACATTCCCCAGCTTGCGGAACAGAGTGCTGCGGTCCCGTTTATCTGTTCTGCCCGTTCCAGCCGTTTGTATTCTTCCATGCCTTTCTTGTAGTACCGCTTGGTCCATTCCGGATATAGTATATCTTCGTTGCCAGCACGGTAATCTTCGGGATTCAGCCCCCGTTCCTTCAATTGGTTCCAAAAGATATGTCCCTCGAAGAGTATCGTGGGATAACCGACTTGGATGAATCCGCCACCACCGCCGGTTTCTACCTCTTCTACGGCCTTTAGTGCGGCGACTTCCACATTCAGCGTCCGTGCTGCCTCCGCATAATCCGTTTCACACAATCGGAAAGGAAGCAATTCGAGTTTTATGCTGTCCTGCAAAGCATCCCAAGTGTGTTTTCCGACAATACCGTCGGCTGATAGACCTTGTAAATGCTGGAAATCACGGACATACTTCTCCGTTTCGTTATCAAAGACACCAGTAACGGGGCATGGGTACTGCCACTGCCGGAGTAATTCTTGCAAGGTTGTGACTTCACTTCCTGTTGCACCTGGTTTTAATGTTTTCATATCTGTCTGATTTATATATGTATATCGTTTACTGTTGTTTTATTCTCCTTGTATTGCTTTCGAATAAAACTTATTTTGATTTTCCACATGTGGGACACATTCGCCTGCATTTTAATGGTGGCGAAAGTGCCGTTTTGCTCCGGGCATTCCTGCAACAGCAATGTTCCGGATGTTCCCGGTAGTTTACAGGTGTAAAAGACCTGTTCCATGCCGTTGTGGGCTTCGATTTCACTGTTCAGGATGGTAGCCAATCTCATAAAGAAGAGGTAAGCATCCGTGAAATCAGCGATTTCCACTTTCCATCTGTTTTTGCCACAACCTCTGCGTATGCGGTTGCCTGCATTACATGCCAGCCATATCGTCAGCCGTTTCTGGTAAAGATATAAAGAGCATTTTTCCCAGAAGACATAGACTGTCCTGAGTGCCCACCTCCATAGCATTAATAGTGTTACCATCGTTTTTTAGTTTATCGGTTGAACCGGCTTGTACTGTTTACCCGCTTGTGAGCCCGGTCTAACTGTTGCAGGGCTTCGAGGGCTTTTTGCGACTGTGCCCGGTCGATTTCCAGATGCAGTCCGCAGGAGGGACAATCCAAACCACGGAAAGAAAGCAGTTCCGCAACAGAGGTGGGGATGAATTTGCCACATACGGGGCACATCAGTCCCGGTTCTTTTACCGTTTGATTTCGCTGGTTCATGGTTGCCGGTTGTTGTTATCGTTATTTTCTTCTTCTTCAACAGTAATATTGTTGGCCGTGAGGTGGAGCAGGTTTGCCAATCCACCCGGCAAGTCGGCTTGTTGCATTCTGACTTTCACTTTCATGTTGGCCGTCAACCCTTGCTGAAGGGTTGTCTTGGCAGTACCTTCGCCGATGGAAGGAGCGATAGAGACACGCAACTTCATCTTTTTATCATCTGTGCCGTCTTGCTGCACCTCACCGGTTTTCAACGAGAACGTCTTTTCCGCTTCGTCTTTTACGGCGTCGATTATCTGTATCTCGAAGTCGAAATCGGCTTCCTTCACTTGCAGCAGGGGAAGCGGGACAAGCGAAAGCAGTGGGATGCTGACTTTCTGCCGTGTCTGTCCTTTATGGCTGCTTTGCATGAAGTTGAAGGTCAGCATCCGCAGTTTGCCCACTTCTCCCGTTTCTTTGTTGTAGGATTCAAATCCTATTTCAAAGAGGTAGTCCAGATATTCCCGGGAAGAAGCGGAGTCGGCCTCAACAGTTGCGATTAATGGTCCTGAAATCAAGTCTTTCAGCTCCATTACCTGACTACTTATTTTTTTCGTGTTATCTCCCATCGCTTTTAATCATTATCTTCCCCGACATCCGTCAGATTCAACGGCATATTCCGGGGTATCACTTTGAAACGGAAGCTCTGTATGCACTCTTCGGGAAGTTTTGCCAGTTCGTCTGCCGCTACCGTCACATCGACGGACGGGAAAATACGTTTCCGTTTGAAATTGACTTCTTTTATCAACTGGGGAATAATATCCCCGATACTCTTTTCCAAATCCGTATAGGTTTGTTTCCGTAATTTCTGTCCCTCGGCCCCTTCAAACAAGTTTATCAGTTCGGGATGATAAAGGAGCTCTTCATTTCCGGTCTGCATCACGCAACTGCGAAGAACCTTCGAGCTAATGCCTCCGTCGTCCTTCAACAGATTGGTAAACTGACCGATTACCGAGTCCTGCAATTTCTGGTCGAGGAAAGAAGAGAACTTCCGGTTGATTTCCGTCTGGGTAGATAGCTGTTCAATCAGTTTTATCCTTTCCTTATCGGCAGCCAGAGGTGACGACAGAATGGAGTTGATTACACTTTCCAGCATGACTTTTGCCAATTGCGCGGTGAGTTTCCGCACAGTCTTCCGTAACAAGGGATAATTGATTTCAAACTGTATCGATTGTGCGGCTACGGCTTTGATGCCGTATCGTATTTCTAATTCCATTTCACCAATGGCAATGGCAGGCAGAGGAAATAATTCTGTATGCCCGTCCTTGCGATAAGATTCGCATAAGGACATGGAATAGATGTTTGCCTCGTGTTGTGCCACCAGCACATCACGAAGCACGGAGCTGATGATAGATTGTAGTTGTGCCATAGTGCTATTGATTTACGGGAATAACCTCCAAGCCTTTATCAAGTATTTCGAGCATCTTAGCAAGTCCGGCAGGCATATCGTCCTGGGCTGCTTTGATAGCGACATCCATGGTGTACTCGACACTGTAACGGGATTCCTGTGTCGATTTCGAGTCCTTTTTGCTGGAATAACTTGCCTCAAACTGGGTATCGAGGCTGAAAACTCCCAATTTTAGTTTACCTTTTGCGGTCAGGTTCCCTTCATCTTCGGTCGTTGTCTTTTCACTTACTTCGGTCGCTTTCGAAGCGGTGATGTTTGCCTTGAAATTAATATCGACCGTCTTCACGGCCAGATAAGGAACCGGTACGATAGTAAGCAAAGGAATACTGACTTGCGAGGTCTGTCCCTGATGCTTAAATATAAAGGAAACGTTTACGACTTCCTTTTCGCCAGTTTCAGGATCTGTCTGCAAACCGACTTCCTCGATGAATTTCCATGAGGTTTGCGCAGCCATTGCCTGTGCCTCGATACATGCTTTGAGCGGGGCACCGATTATACTTCCGAACGGCAGGGATTGAAGCGAATTAGCCGTCTGCTGCGATAAAGAATTGTCTGTCATCATAATTACCTCCTTCTATTTATGGGTTTGTCTTGCGCTAAAAGTAAGGCAGAAAATTAAGATGGACTTTCTTTTTTTACCTAACGACAGAATCTATTTCCCAATGGTTTTTGCCTCGGTTTTTAGTTTTGGGAAATGCACTCGGTAGCTAATGAAGTCACTGGGAAAGAGAATGAGTGACTTGGGTAAGATAAGTTGGGACGGGGTTGCTCAGGCCGTATATTTGCCACCGTGAGCTTGCAAAAAGATTTATTGTTTAACTTTTAAAATTTAAAGTCATGGGAGAAGTAAAAGATTTCAGTGTTCCGTTCAAATCTAATTTTGCGGAAAACGTCGACCCCTCAAAAATTAATGAAGTTGTTAAAGACGGGTTTGGTTTTGGAACAAACATCACGAATGCTATCGGGAACAAACAGACTGCAATTTTGAACTATGAAAAATTGCAAGCTGAAAACTTAATTGAAAAGGACACGTATTCTGACCGTCGTCTATTTGAAGTTGAAGGGAAAAGCTATACAGAAGTCACATCTGAAATCAACAAATCATTTGGTCTGGATGTCTCTGTATTGGGATTTAAAAATACTCTCAAAACAACTACAAACAATGCAATGAACAATACCGATGATTATGAGTATCATATTCGATTATTTATGGGAAAAGCATTGAGTGTTACCCTCAGACCTGTATCCGACCTTGCTTCTTATGTACAGGATAAAGCCTTGCACGACATTGCCGGTATTGCAGAAAACGGAGTTGTGGCATATCCTACAAATGACAAAAATAAGCTGAAGAAACTCTTTGAGACCTATGGTACTCACATTATAACCAAAGCAATCTTTGGATGTAGATACCAATACTACTATATGCGTGAAGCTGTAGGAATGAAAACAGACATCAAAACACAGGTTGATTACAATTTGGAAAATAACTTCAAAATCAAAGATGGTTTACAGGATTTAGGAGTTAAACTGGGGCAAATCTATAAGGAAGCCTATGGTACAATTTGCAACGGTGAAAGTAAAAAGGAATTTATCCAGTGGATTGGCGGAGGAAATAGAGAATCCTTTGAGCAATGGGAATCCGGTATGGACTTTGCGCAACCTACCACTATTGCTTTAATTGGATATATCATGCCTGGCTCGACAAATGAATCCGGACTGGTTCCAATTTGGGATATCGTAAAGGATGCTCAGAGAGTTCAAAAGATGCAGGAAGCCTACGATGAATATCTGAAGGAACGCATTGCAACAATGAGAAAAAGCAAGAAAATCATTGCCGATGTATTTGGAAGACATTTTAGTGGTGATGCTCCAGCTACACTTTATGAAAGGGATTATCACGGGGTTTTACGTGAATTTAACAGAATTGACGAAGAAATTATGCGCCATGTGAAAGGTTCGAAAAAAGGCACCTTCTATTTCTATTACGCCTTCGCATATTCCAGCGCAGCAGGTGGTTTGAGTGAAATCAAATTTGACAATAGAAAGAGCGGCTATTCTTCTCCTTGGCTAACACGTGGAAATCATGCTAATGAAGGTGTTACCGGTTGTTTGGATGACAATATAATATGGATTTGTCCGGTTGAACCAAACGGACAAATAGATGAAAATAATCTGATTTCCGGATTCGGTGTCGATGTGGAAGGCAACAGACGTACCTCAGAAGGTGCTTCCAATTGTACAAATTGGGCTACCGGTGGTTGTGACTGGTACAAGGGGCTTGTCCACGATAATGTACATTGTATTTATACGAAGGACAAATTCTAAGAAATAATCTATTTCGTGAGAGTACTCAACAGGAAAGTTGGGTACTCTTTTTTATACCTGTCCGGAAATATAGTCCTTTATTCTTTTGTATAATGCAACATGATTATACCAGATTCTGTATCCATTCCCCAACGTCTTACTTTCCATCTGGAACAAGCGGTCTGCGTAGAGAAAAAACGGTTTCCCTTGCCTTCTAATACTGGATGAATGTAAATATCCATTTTATCTACCAGATTCTTTTCCAATAAGCCGGTTATTAATTTAGTGTTATTGCGGGCAACGGCTATATATCCGGTCGTTCCTTTCTGTAATTTGCTCAGTGGATATAATACTTTCCCCGGTAAACCTTTGGAGTAAACCCGGCATCGAAGAGAAGGAGTGTCTTTTTCAATTACATATATTTTGGTCGTGGATGAGTTATTACAATAATTTACCAACAGTGGAATGTCTTCTTTTTCCGCTAAAATCGCTTTTGCATTCCGGTAAAAAAGGTTCAAATGGCTTTCAATAAAACTGCAATCTGAGTTTGCCGGTACGTCAATTCCATCTATGGATAAGGCAGCAAACAAGTGAATTGTTTTCATATTTCTATTTTTATATTTTAATGGATTTGCCAAATTAAGATTAGTGCAGAACGAAAAAAGGCGTGAACCCACGTTGCTCCACTACGGGGTACTGGCATACCCAAGAATAGAAGCACGCAAATCCACGCCATACCGAAGTATAGCATAGACATTGCGCAATAGCCTCTATTCTTGTGAAAAGTGCCAGTTTCCGTAGTGAGACGTCCTGCGAACGTTATGTTATATAGTTGCAGATATCCATTGATATACTGCATTATCAACTTGTTTTCAGTCGCAAATATACAGATTAACACTGACATGACCATATTCGTCTATTATTTATTTCTCAAACCGGAGCATATAAGTTGCTGAAAGAGAAAAGTATATTGAGAGTACAAATTTAAAACGAATATCGGGTACAGAGCGGTTTGATGTGAATTTCTATTCTTTTATCGTCTAAAATGCGGCGGACTGCCTGATAAATGGGGAGTTGTTCTACTCCGGCTATTTTCAGTGCTTCAACAATCATGGTGTTTTCTACCAATCTAAATTAAATTCATATAATATACTAATTAACAACGGAAAACTGTATAATAAACCTTATCAGAACAAAACATATTCTTCGTGATGAAGATATGATATACTTTCGTTCATCGTTTTTAATTTCATTGATTGAAAGACCGTCACAACAAACTTATGACGGTCTTCTACATATACAAACAATAAATTAGATATTGCTTTCTACCCACCTTACCAGTTCTTCAAGAGGACGAGCCAAAGATGTAGCATGTAATACCGTTTCTGCCCTATGAGAGCATTTAGGAAAACAGCCTCTATATTCTGTATTCTCTCCAGTACTTGTTTGAACAATCATTAAATATCTTCCAGCAGAATCTTTAAAACCTTTCATATACTGTATCGTTCCTCGAAGCAGTTCATCCCAATTTTTAGGAACTGAATCACCAGGTTTATATGGCGGCATTCCCATATCCATTGCATAAGTGGCACCTGAACCTTTTATTACTGTCGCATTGTCTTCGCTTCGTAACCCTAATTGATTCAAGTTAATAGTACACCATTGATTTTTTGTTATCATAATATAAAAAATATATTCCTACTCTGTCTTCGGCTTTTCGGAGGACGCCGTTTTTGTTTTGTGAGCTTACCGGGATGAAGATAGAAGATCGAAGGGAAAAGGAGAAAAAAAATTACCCAATAGTAGGAAGTTTCTTCCGAATGAATGTTGAGAATTGGTCAAAATGGCTTAAATAATCTATTAAGAGAATATATCTGGTTTAAAAATAATCAAGAAAATACAATTGCGATAGTCAAACCTATATATCTAAAAATATTTTCAATGTATGTATAACACAAATTGTGATATTTAATACATGTTGGTTGCAGTGCCTTCCGAATCTTGCCGTATTTCAGTTCTCTTTTTCCCATATAGCCATTTCCTCATTTTTATCACCCTGTCAGTAACTTCACCTTGCGTGGTTCAGGGTGCGAAGCTACGGACGGGGCCCCTAAAAATCTGCAAGCCCGCTTCGCGCCCTACGGGTTTTGGCGAAAATTTTTCAATCCGTCCAGCCGGGCGGTTGAAAATTTTTCACCAAAAGCCTTGCATATTTTCTCCCCGTCCGTATCTGCCCCCTGAAACGAGCAAGGTGAAGCCACCGACAAGGCATAAAAAAAAAGTCAATGTTATGAAAAAGAGAACTGAAATACAGCAAGATTTGAAACGAGGCTTCGGCGCCGCTCCAACCGGCATTAAAAATTTGGTGAAGTGGTCGTTGGTCGGCTTCGTGGTGTACGTGGCGGTGCGTTTCGTGTGTGCCTTTGTCGGTGGTGTGGCGGCCTTTTTGGGCGGTTGGTTGCCCATGTTGGCAGTTTTGGCGGTTGTGGTTTTCCTCATCCGTTCCGTGTGGCGCATCCTTTCCGCTTTCCTTTCCCTTTGCGTGCTCGCTCTTTTCATCCTTATTCTTTGCGTGATACTCTGACAGAATATGAATCATTTTAAAATCAAATCATTATGACTAAAGTACATTTATTAGGAGCTAACAGAAGTTACGACAGAAGCGTTCAGACCGTTTCAGTCAATCAAGTGGTAATGTTGGAAGGCTACAACTATGACAGTTATGTAGTATATGAAGTAAGCCGTAACGAGTGGGGAATAACCTATCATCTTATTAATTTGCAGACGCACGAGTTTCATACATCCGACCTTATCCGGCCATTATCGGAAAAATTCGGAATAGGCATTTATTACGATGATACGAACCCTAAGTTTTTAGATCCGTTGGAAACAGCCGTTTTACTCACTGAGGCGAAAGAGAAGAAAGCCGAAGCCGAACGGAAAGCGGAGGAAGAACGGGAAGAATACGAGCGTATCGCAAAAATCGGTGCGGAACGGTTGCGCCCCCTTATCCCGACAGATGCAAAGGCGGTCATTATCGGCACACTACGGGTGAACGAATGCGACAGTTATACGGACTATTACGACTACAGTATAGGAAGAACCGTCATTTTAGGCTTTTCCAAGCATACACGCAACCTCTTTTCGGAAATGCGCAAATGTGCCGCCAATTTTGAGGAAACGGCCTATTTAGCGGAATATAATGCAGATTACGAACACCGTGAAAATTACAGCATGGGAGACGGTATGTATTTGGGTGAACACAAATATAGCGGTTGGACGATTGAGAAAGAACCTATCTACGACCTTGAAAAGTTCATAGAACGGTATGCGCACACCGCAGGGAATGAAGCGAACCTTTGCATAAAAGCACCACAGCCGGACAGCGATACAGCGGAACAGCCGACAGCAACCGCAGACCTTTCAATGTTCAATCTTGAAATCGTGGAATACAGCGAAAAGGCGATAGTCGTATTCGGTGACACCAAGCCGATAAAGAACGTTTTGAAAGACTTGAACGGTCTGTTCCGTGCAAACCTCACTTATAAGGGCGAAAGGCGTGCAGGGTGGATATATTCCAAGAAGCAGGAGACGAAAGTAAGGGAAGCACTCGCCACGTGCATCCATGTATGACAGCATGAACGGCAGGGCGGAGCAATCCGCCCACCTATCAAAGAACCCATAAAAAAGTAACGACATGAGAACGGAAACAAGAACATACACCCTCTATCGGATAACCGAGTTATCCGAGGAAGCCAAAGAAAAGGCGCATAGCGAATGGTTATGCAACCGATACTTTTACGGTTGGACTTACGAGAACCGCCAAACCCTTGATGCCTTTTGCGAACGCTTCGGCATTGTGTGCGGTAATTGGAGATATGACGCAGACAATTATAGCTATGACTACCGCAGCAGGCAGGAAGATTGCATAGACAGCCTAAGCGGTTGGCGGTTGGCAACCTATCTGATGAATAACCATTGGAACGACCTATACCAAAAAAAATATTTTTGGAAAGGGATGAAAGGGAGAAAAAGCAGGATATTCGTAGATACCTGTTGCCCCCTTACAGGCTATTACATTGATAACGATATTCTCGATCCGATTTATCAGTTTTTGAAATCCCCCACCGGGAATGTCACGTTTGACAACCTTATGAACAAATGTCTCGACAGCTTTTTCCGTGCTTGTCGGGATGATATGGAGAGCACCCAAACTTTGGAATACTTCACGGAAGAAAGTAAGGCCAACGATTGGGAATATCTTTCAGACGGAAAACTATTCAATTAATTATCAACATTTAAAAACTTATCATTATGAAGACGAACAAAAAAGTACAGAAGAACAACGTACAGAAATCAGAGAAAGAGACAGCAGTAAAAGTAACCGCTTTGGCAATCATCCCGAAGCCGATGAAGTTACTTTCACCGCAGAACGTGCCCACGGCTACCGAAGTGACGGAAACACCCGAAGCAGCAACAGCCGTACCCGTAACGGCAACCGTTCCCACCGTTACGGAAGAAGCACCGCAGCAAGCCGTGTTCAAGACACCGCTTGCAACAGCCACAGCCGAAACAGACCTTGATATTACCACCGTACACCCAAGCGCAGATAATCACCGCAAGACGTTCAATGACGCATCATTGCAGGAACTTGCGGAAAGTATTCGGGAAGTGGGCGTTTTGCAGGCCATTGCGGTACGCCCACGCACGGAAGGCGGTTATGAAATCATATACGGTGAACGCCGTTACCGTGCATCCCTGCTTGCAGGAGCAAAGACCATAAAGGGAACTGTTTACAACAATATAACGGACGATGAAGCGGAAGATATGTCATTAAGCGAAAATTTACAGCGTGAGGAAGTAAGACCGACCGAAGAAGCGAGAGCCTTCAAACGGTTGCTTGAAAAGGGCAGGTATGATATTTATTCTTTGGCAGGACGTTTCGGACGGAGCGAGAAGTATATCTATACCCGATTGAAACTGAATGAACTCTATGCGCCTATCGGTGAACTGTTGGATAACGACACAATCACTATCAGCGTAGCCGAGGAAATAAGCACCTATGAACCCAATATCCAAAAGGACGTTTACGAGAAGCACCTCAAAGAAGGCAACGGTGAGAATTGGACGGACTATACATTGAATCTCTTCAAAAGGCATTTTGAAAAATGCTATACCACCGACCTTGAACAATACAAGTTCGACAAGACGGAATGTAAGGCGTGTGTACACAACGCAGCGAATTACAACCTTTTTGCCGAGCATAACGGGTGCGGACATTGCACCAACCGCAAGTGTCTGGAAGCCAAGAATGCCGCCCATGTGGCAAAAGAGACGGAGAAACTCTTGAAATCCGATCCGAAGTTAGTTGTTGCACGCCCCTATTACGGAAGCCGTAACGATATGGCACTACAAAAATTGGACAAGAAAGGGCATGAAATCAAAGAACTCGATTACAACGTATCGGCACGTGAGTTTCCCAAAGCACCCGAAGCACCGAAGAAAGAGCAATATACCCAGCCGAAAGAATACGAACAAGCGGTGCAGACATTTGAGCGCAGAAACGAGGAATACGCCCAAAAGGTGGAGGAACTCAACCGCAAGAAAGAGGAAGGCAGGATAAAGACCTATGTAAAGGTAGGACAGACAGAACCCGAACTCTGTTACGTGGAGATAAACAGGAAGGAAACCGCCCCCGTCACCATTGAGACATTGCAGGAAAGGGACAAGCGTTTCAGTCAACTTGCCATTGAGAAGATTGTTGCCGACACGAAAAAGATTGTCCGTGAGAACGACTATCCCGAAAGCCCGTTTACGCAGTACGAGGACGGAATGATTTATTTCGCCATGCTAACCCAACTTCAAAGGAAGCATTTTTCACTTTTCGGCATCAAAGACCAGCCTTTCGCATTGGACGAGAAACAGCGGATGAAAATCGTAGCCAAACTGACGGACGCACAAAAGACGGTCATCAAACGGGATTTTATCATCCACTACCTTTGTGAGAACGGTTACGGAGACAACAACGCATCCAAGCTGTTAAGGGACTTCGCAAACATGCACTTTCCCGACCAGTACGGACTTGCCAAAGCCACCCACGAGGAAGAATATCAGAAACGGCATGAACGTTTGGAAGAAAGGATAAAGGAAATGAAGAAAGCGGAAAAGAAAACAGCCAAAGAAGCGGAAAAGCAGCAGGCAGCAGAAAAGCAGCAGACGGCAGAAAAGACGGAGAAGAAAGTCACCGCCCCGAAAACGGAGAAACCCGAAAGCGGAAAAGCCGCCTAAAGCCGAACAGAAAGCATGTGCCGGAGACAACATCCGGCACATCTTTTTCCCGCCCCCAAGAGAACAGAGGGCAGGGCCGGGCTACCCCACCCACACCGCCACCGTAAAACTTTTAAAAATATCAGCGTATGAAATATATAAGAATGTCCCCGAACGTGGAGTATTCCACCGACAGGGAGTTTTTCCTTGAACATCAAATTCTCTGCATCGTGAGCAGGGAAGGTACGAAGTTTTGCAGTCTGATAGAGAACCGTCTGTTCATGCGTTCCCAAAGCCGCCATATCAGCAAGCGGATGCAGCTACATATCATGTGTGAAATTCACGAGGACATTTGCCGCCTTCGCTATGGCGGCGAGCCCGTGGACTGACCTGCCACACCCCACACCTGAATACTCTTCTCAAAAAAAAGTCGGGCAATCCCTATGTGGTTGCCCGGCTTTTTTCTATTTTTGTGCAAGTTGAATTAAAAAAAAGAAAGTTATAAGATTAAAGGATTTGAATGATAATATATTAGAATAGCTTTTAGCTGTTTATTCCCGGACACGAAACGACCAATTTTAATGCAGGAGAATAAACGAGCGGAGTCCTTGTCATATCCATTGGCACGGGCTTAACTCGTCTCCTGCGAGGCGCTTGGTCGTGCCTGTGTTCGGACTTGTTAAGTTCCGTGCTTTTTTCGGCACTTAACGGCAATTACGGACAAGGTATTAATAAAAAACTCATAAAAAATGTACGACAAGAATGTTGCCATCACAGGCTGTACCATTGAAAAGACAACCAAATACGACCAGTTCAGAGAAGACAAAATCCGTATGGAACTCTACCGCACCATCCTTGCGCTTTATGGTGAAGGATACCATAAATTCTCTTGTGATCTGAATACCTATATCGGATTATTGGCGGCAGATACGGTTATCATGCTCCGTGAAGCGGACAAATGCCCGGACATACATCTTTCAACCGTTATCACCGGCACACGCTACCCGAAAGATACCGACAAAGTGTATTGCGCCTTGTATGACGACCTGATAAAGCAGGCGGACAGCAAAGAGACGTTTCCGGAAAAAGAGAGTTTCGGCAATACGTTTACCGGCAGTCATATCGTCTGTTATTACGATGACCTTTCCAAAGAAATGCAGCAGATACGCACATCCGGCACTCCTTATACCAATATCCGTCAAAGGATATAGGCGGCAGACTTTACGGCAGTTTACAACAGTTTTTCCAGCCGTTCGATCCGTTTTTCGGTAGACGGATGCGTACTCATGATATATTCGGTGAACGAAGGCCGCCCGCCGCCCGTTTCCGCCACCGCCAGCCGACGCAGGAACGAGAGCAGACCTTCCCCGCAACCGTAGCGCACCGCATACGTGTCGCAGCGGTATTCGGCATATTTGTTGATATTCACGTCGAAGATACGGCTGATACCGTAAATCGTATGGTGCAACAATTTGTAGAGGCTCCACCAGAGTTTCGCCATCCCCACTACGGCGAAACGGACAGCCGGGACCACGGCGATTACCAGATTGCCTATCAATCCGAAAAACAGGGCCGGAATCAGGAACAGCCCGTACAGGCAGCGGTAGCCCAGCGACTGCATAGAAAACAGCAGCACCTGATAGACGAAATCATAATGCGAGATATGTCCCACCTCATGGCTGATTACCCCTTTGAGTTCCTCATCCGATGCCATCTGAAGAATACCGCCCGTCAGCCCGATTGTATTGAAGCCGAAAGTCACGGCATTCGTGCGTGCGTCCTTATTGCGGTAGATATTCAGTTTCCGTTCCATCCCCATTTCCGAAAGCAGGCGTTCCACCCGTGCCCGTTCTTCGCCGCCCAGCGGTTTGTAACCCTCTTTCATCCGCATCATCCATACGTTCAGCGGTGAAAGGCTGTACAGGATGTAAAGCAGGACAATATAGAAAGGCAATGAATAGACCAGATGATGCGCAAAGTCGTATCGGGCAAACAATCCCGGCAGGAAGGAAGGGGCCATCCATTCCACGATAGCCAGCAGCAGGACGTAAAAGGCGGATATAAGGATAATGTTTATCACTGCTACGTAAATGAGCAGGAGCAGCTTGAATAAAATGCGGAATATTCTGAGTGTTGTTTTCATGTGCTACAATTTAAAACGGTGGGTAAATATAAAAAGTTAATTTCAATCGGCAGGCAGGTAAATCAATCAATTTACTCTCATCCGGTCAATTTTTTGAAACGAAAAACGGCGGGATGCCCCGCCGTCCTTCCTGATTGGCTTAACAACGGCTATTCTTCAGCCGTGCCGCTTTCCGTGTCAAACGTGACCGTCATCTCCCTTTCCTTTCCAAAATTATCACGGACAAAGAATTTCAGTTCCGACCGCTTGGCACTTGTGGAACGGTAAAAGAGCGTGAACACCTGTTTCACCGGATTTTCCGTGTCCAGTCCCGGCACCTCTGCCAGCGGCCTTACTTCCCGGTTGACAAGTCTTGTACCTTCACTGTCCGACACTTCGCCCTTGCCTTCCACCTGTATGTAGCCGAGTTCGTACACCGCCTTTTCGTAGTCGCCTTCCCGGTCGAGATAAAAGCGTATCTCCACCGTCTCACCCGTTGCAATCTGTTTTTGCAGATACCATGACGAGAGGCTGAAATCATAATCCTGCCGGATGTCTATATCGTCGTTACATGAAGTGAAGGCCAGCACCGCAAAGAGTGCGCCTATACATATATATAATACGTTTTTCATTTTTAAGTTTCTCCTTTCTCTTTTCATTAGTTGATAATAAAGCGGACGCCCAAACCTATCTGTGTATGGAAATTACCCGCATCCGTACCGAACAAGGCCCTTTCCTTGACTTGCAGCAGGAAGATGAGCCGGTCTGTCAGGTAGACATCGAAAGCCGCCGTCAGTCCCCCGCCATAGATAAAGCTGTCCCCGTTTGTTACTGCCGCCCCGTCCGGAAGCAGGGAGGTTCCCCAGTTGACTGTCTCGAAACCGCCCAGAGCGGAAAGCCCGATACGGAAACATACATTCCGGCCCTTATCCGACAGTACGGGAATAAAATAGCCGAGTTCCCCCGTGAACTGCGCTTTGGGTATCGCTTTATTTTCGTAGGTGTACTCCTTTATCTGATAATCCAGACCGTACAGCCAGTAGGTACGGTTACGGTTAGTATGTGTAAAGGCCAGCGAGGTAAAGTAATGGCGTTCGCCGCCACTCTTCCATGAAAGGAAATGATTCACCCCACCCGATGTGAACTGTATGCCCGTCTGTCCCGGCAGGTCACGCTGTGCGTATGCTTCGCTCGCAAAGAGCGACAACACGGCAACCGTCAATAAGAGTAGTATTCTTTGCATATACATTATATTATATATCGGTTATTATTTCAGATGCAGTTCACTGATTGGTTTTGCCGCCACAAGGTCTGTGTTCTCTATGCGGAACGACTGGTGACGGGCACCGCCCTTTTCGTAAACCTCCACCACGAGCAGTTTGTCATCCGGCAGGGTGAGCTTGGGCAGCACGAATATATTGCGCACCGTAGCTTTCCCGTCCACCGTTATCAGGCGGTTGTATGTCCTTACAGGTTCTATGAAGTTCTCCTGCATGGCCGTGCGCTTGGCTACTTTCTTGTCCACCACTTTGAAACGGATATAGTCAATGTCGAACGATATATCCGAACTGTTGCGCAGGGAAGTATGCAGGTACAGCAGGTCATTGTTGATATAAAGCCCTTTGAGCAGTGTCTGTATGCCGTACTTCTTGCAACCGATATGCCTGATGTCCCTTTTGTTCCTCTTATAGAGCGTGTACATGATGCGGTTCACCACCAGCGGAGTCTCCCCACCGAGTTCCTTCAGCTTCACGAACATGCGGTCGTCAGCCGCCCCGCCCATCGGGTTCTCCCGCAGCCAGTCTTCCATCTCGATAGAAAGCTGTGCCGGTTCATCCTTATATACCACGTTAAAGGAATAGAAGCAGCCGTCAGCCGTAATGACCGAGAAGTTCGTCTCGCCCTCAAAGCCCTTTACGGCAGCCTTGATGCGTACCACATTCTCCGCACCCGTAGCCTTGTCGGCAATGATGTCATAGGAGCCTAAATCCACATATTTCACTTCGGAAGGGAACAGGATATGTACGGTTTTCTGAAAAGTCACCTCAATCTTATGCGGTGCGATAATCTGGTTGGTGGGGAAAATCTTTGTTTCCACGGGTTCCTGCGCCTTTACCGCCCATACGGTTAAAAGCATGACGATTGATAAAATAAATCTTGTCTTCATAATCTGATTACTGTTTTTTGGATATTAATAAAAGTTGATAATTCGCTTTTACGGCCACCTTCACCTCACGCATCTTAGTGGCAAGATATTGAGAGCCGCCGCTTAGCACGCCCCGTGTCACGTCCATGACAAGCTGTTGGGAAGCACTACGTGCGAACGAGATGCTGGTTCCGAAACCGCTTCCGATATTGGCGGCGGCTTCCTTCATGGCGGTACGTTCAGCCGTGTTCGGTACGAAGAGTCCGGCCTGTCCGTCCATATCGTAAGCCGCCAGTTCCACCGGCAGGATGTTTCCACCGCTTTCAATCGAGTTCACACTTACCGCCATCCGCTGCCCTTCGATGCGTACCGTACCGTAAAGCGGAGTATTGGCCGGGACAAGCACGCCGCCCACTTGCAGCGGTTCCAGCAACCTGAATTTAATTCATGAGCCGGTAGTCACTGTCTGGTCTTCCGCCACACAGGCCCGTATCGTGTTGCTCCCGGCCTTTTCTCTGGCTCCCACGGCAGTGGCAAAACCGTAATTGCGGGGTATCGTATCCATACCCGGAGGTGCGGCCAGTGAGGAAACCACATTTTCCGTGGCACGCCCTGCGGCCATTGCGGCAGGATTGCCGGGTGCTGTTCCCGTACCGCCGGCAGGCTGTATGCTCTTTACCTGTCCGCCCGTCTGACCGGGAAAATAGCGTGCCGCCATCTCATACGATTTTTCCATCAGTTCCAGCGGATCTTGTCCCTTCCGTTCCCGTTCCAGCTTTTCATTCAGCTCCTTCACCTGCCGTTCCAGATCGCTTACTCTGGGATTGTCTTTCGGTTCCTGATAGAACGAGGTGATTTGCCGTGAAATTTGTTGTTGCTGTTGCCGTGACTCCCGGATAGCGTCCTGTTTCGGTGCCGCCTTTTCCGGCTTCAGCCCGTCCAGCGTGTCCGGCATCAGGTAATCGCCCGCCACGTCCTGCAAGGTCCTTACCTTTTCCTGCCTGCGCTTCTTCATCTGTTCCAGTTCGTAAGCCTTCTGTTTGTCCGCCATCGTTTCGGGGGCTATGGCATCGGGTATCGTCGTATTGATGCCTGCCGCCCCTTCCGTCGTTTCGGAAGCGTCCGGCTTGAAGATAAACCAGATGAATCCGGCGCACAGCAGCGAGAGGAAGGCCACCACGCCGTAGAATTTCAATTTCTCTGCGGCCTTGCCGCCTGACTTCTTCTCGGATGCGGGTTCCGCCTTCTGCGCTTCCCGCTGTTTTTCTTTCTCTTCTTTTTTATCGGATTGTGTCATTGAATGAATGTTTTAAAGGTTTGATACTGTCCGTTTGGGGCAGCACAACCCTGTGGATGTGCTGTACCTCAATCGGATATTGGTCCGTTCCGCAAAAACCGCCTGCGATGTAGGCGAGGTCAACGGCGGCAAACAGGCCGAGCAGATAAAGGATAATCAGTCTTTGTTGCCGGTAACTTAACCCTTCCCACCGTTTGCGGAGCTTGCTCACATAGCGGTCCTTCCTTGTTCCGAACTTCCGAAGGGCCTTTTTAACGGGATTATCTTTCATACCGGCCGATGTCTTTGTTTTCTACAATCGTGAAGCCTTCTATCAGGAATCCCTGCGGGTTGTTGTCGCTCCGGGTTACGTTCCTCAAACGGCAGGTGGTGACAAGCGACCTTTCAGTGACGCTGCTCGACCGGATGATGTGCTGACGGCTATAGGTCTTCATTTCGTACGGATAACTGTTGAAGTTCCCCTGTATGCTGTCCACCGTCAGGGTTTGTGAGATGTTTCCCGCTATCATCCGGTTGAAATACCCTTTCTCCTGCAAGTTCCGGTAATACCCGATAGCGCTTTCATCCGAGAGGTAGAGGGCACGCTTAACATTACTTTCAATGGCATCCTTGTCCGGTGAAAGTGTGAAAAACAGTTCGTGAAAGCGTCTGATATGTTCACGGGCTTCTACCGGACGGTTCTGTTGCGCATCCTGCGAGAGAGCCAGTATCAGCGATTTGCCGTTGTCCAATACATAAATCTTCTGCCGTTGGGCTTCCGCAAAGTCATAAGCCTTTCATACGGAAAAGACCGTTACCAGTGCGCACGCCCCTAAGAATACCATCCCGAACAACCGGAGTTGGCGAAATGACGTCTCGATGTTTTTTAATGACTTAAATTCCATGTCTTTATTCTATTTCTATTTTAATGTTATACAATTATTGATGCACGGTTAGAACATTTTCTTGATACGCCCGGCTACCGATCCGCCCACAGCACCGCCTACCGCCGCCGCACCGTTTCCGGTCATCTTCCCGGCTCCGTTGGCCTTCTGTCCGTAAGCTCCGGCACCGCCCGCCTGAATAATCCACGATGAAACGGTGGGGACACAGAAGTAACCGATGATGCCTATAATCATAAAAATGCAATAAACGCTGTTGGAGGCATCCGGTATGAAATTGGGATCTTGCAACTGCTTGATGTCCTGCTGCAACATCAGTGTCTGTATGCGTGAGAGGATAGCCCCGAACAAGTCACCCACGGGCAGCCACAGATAAATACAGATGTAGCGGGACAGCCATGTGGTAAGCGTACTCTGGAATCCGTCATAGACGGCCAGCGCAAAGGAGATTGGCCCCAATATGGACAGCACAATCAAAAAGAAGGTCCTCAGCGTGTCTATCAGCAGCGATGCCGCCTGAAAGAAGAGTTCCAGTAGCTCCCGAAACCATTGCCTCACCTTTTCCCCCATATCGTACACCGCCTTCTGCCCGTACATGTTAATCATTGTGTCCATGTCACCCAGCGACCAGCCAAGTTCATCTATTTTCTTGTCAAATTCCTCGTCACTCACCAGAAAAGCCTTTGCCGGATCACGCAGCATTGCCTCACGTTCCAGTTCATCCTTTTCTTCCTGATACTTCTTCATGTCAAAGGTTTGCTGTTCAACCAGCGAGGAAGTCGCACTGCATACGGGAGAGAGTATCCCGTTGATAGTGCCCAGAACCATGCTCGGAAAGAACATGATGCAAAGGCCGAGCACAAATGGGCGAAGCAACGGGAACACGTCTATCGGCTCTGCCCGTGAAAGCGATTGCCATACCCGGTAGGCCACATAGAACAACGCTCCGAGGCCCGCCACTCCCTTCGCTACCGAAGCCATATCTTCGCATAATGGCATCATTTCATCATACAGCGAGCGCAGAAGCTCGTGCAGGTTTGTCCAGTCTATTGATAATAATAACATAGTTTTCTTATGGATTTAATGGATGAATGATTACCAGTAACGCTGGTCGTGTGTCCCGTACAGGGCGAGCACCCGTGCGGCATCCCCCTTTTTCTTGCTGCGCAGATACGATACTCCGATATTCTTGCGGGTATAGTACCATGTCAGGTTCTTGTATTCCAGCACCTCGCCGTATATCCGGTTGATGATGTCCAGCCGTTCCTTGTCGGTCATCGAGAGTCCGGTTGCCGTGGTCACTTCCTTCAAATCCAGCAGCAGGTCGCTGCTTTCCTTGAGCAGCCTGTTATACCCGAAAGCGATAGCCGAGAGTTCTTCCACCGTAAAGTTGGGATCGCTCATCATCGTGTTGAAATTCGTCACGTAGATGTCGCTGATGTCACCGACCAAAAGAATGGTTTGCTGTACTTTACGGGCACCTTTTACAAGGTCATGCACCGATTTCAGCGCATCGTAATAGCGCTTTCCCTGCTCGTAAATCTTTACGGTCTCCTTAAAATTATTAATCATATTCTCAGCCGTCGAGGAAGTCTCTATGATTTCATTGGCCGAGTTTACGATGCTTTGTGCGAAGTTGCTGGGATCGAAAACCGCCCACTGCGCCCTGACCGTCACCGAAAGTGACAACAGGGCCATGAATAGAATTGTCATTTTTCTTTTCATACGTCTATCTCCTTTCTTTGGTCAGTAAATGCCGGCTGTCGTCATCACGGGCGAACAGCCCGTAACTGCCGAACAGCAATACCTCGCTTCCTGAAAAATACCCGATACATCCGGCATCCCTGTTCCCGTGCAGGAAAAGGTCGTCACCGCTGCGTAGCGGGATATTGATTTCAGTGTAGGCTCTTTCTCCGGCGAACAGCGTGGCCTTGTACCCCTTGAAACCGTCCGTCACCCGGTTCGATTTACGGATAGTCAGCGTCGAGCCGCCTTCCTCATTCATTCAGTGCCCGCAAATGCGGTCATGTTCCAGTTCTTTTTTCATCTCCCCAATCAGGTTCAGCAGGTCCAGATTGGTCAGGGTAGCGTCTCCGAGCGCTTCCCTGCATTGGCTTAATAAATCTTTCTTACTCATTGTATTTTATGGATTAAAGGATTACTTGTTTTCCTGCCGTTTGCTTTCGGCAAGCTGTTTGATTGCTAACTCTATATTGCCCCCCAGCTTTTCGGTCAGCCGGGTAAGTTCCAGTTTTTCAGACTCTTCAGTCGTGTAGCAAAAATACTCTTCGCCCGAAACTTCCGTCGCGTACACCGCACTCTGCGTGCCGCCGAGTCCTATCCAGACCTCTTTGTACTTGCGGTTTGCCGCATTGGCAAGATTGATAGACAGTATTTGCGCCCGTTCCTTGTCTGTCAGACCGAGCAGGTTCTGTATCTGGTCGAACTTGTTCTGGTACTTCCGTTGGTCAAGCAGTATCTTGCAGTCGGAATTATTGATAATCGTCTCCTTCACAATGCTGCTCGATATGATGTCGTCCACTTCCTGCGTCACGACAACGGCTTCACCAAAGAATTTTCTAACCGTCTTAAACAAATATTTTATATAAGAAGCCATGCCTTCTTTGGCGATTGCCTTTCATGCTTCCTCAATCAGTATCATCTTGCGGACACCCTGCAAACGTCTCATTTTATTGATGAACGTCTCCATGATAATCAATGTCGTTACCGGGAAAAGTATGGGATTGTCCTTCACATTGTCCAGCTCGAATACGATAAACCGTTTGTTCAATAAATCCAGTTCCTTGTCCGAGTTCAGCAGATACCCGTATTCACCGTTCTTATAATAGGGTTCCAGTACATTCAGAAAACCGTCCACGTCGAAATCCTTCTCACGCACGTTCTTATCTGCCAGTACCTTACGGTAGTCTTTCCTCACAAATTCATAGAACGAATTGAAATTCGGCTTGATTTTCCGGTTTTTCTTTATCTTCTCGATATACAGGCTGACGGCATTGGACAGTGCCACCTCTTCCGAACGTCGGGGCGGTTCGTCCTCTCTTTTCCATAAGGTCAGAATCAGCGTCTTGATGCTGTCCCGTTTCTCGATGTCATACTGGTAATCTTGTGTAAAAAACGGATTGAAAGAAATCGGATCATCTTCCTTATAGGTGAAATAAACTCCGTCGTCCCCGCCCGTTTTCTGATGAATCAGGTCGCACAGCCCCTTGTATGAATTTCCGGTATCAACAAGCAGAATATGCGTACCTTGTTCCCAATACTGTCTCACAAGGTGGTTGGTGAAAAAACTCTTTCCGCTGCCCGACGGGCCGAGGATGAACTTGTTCCGGTTGGTCACTACACCCTTCTTCATGGGCAAATCCGATATGTCGAGGAAGACGGGCTTTCCCGTCAGCCGGTCCACCATGCGCAGGCCGAAAGGGGAGAGCGAGTTCCGGTAGCAGGTTTCCGCAGTGAAGAAGCATAAGGCTTGTTCCGTAAACGTGTAGAAACTCTCTTCCGAAGGGAAATCCGCCTCATTTCCCGGTATGCCCGCCCAATAGAGTACCGGCAAGTCGGTGGTGTTATGGTGCGGCGTACATTCCATCAGCGCCAGTGCGCTGCCCACGTCATTCTTCGCCCGCCGCAGTTCATCCCCGTTTTCGGCCCATGCGATGATGTTGCAATGGCAGCGGACGGATTGCAGCCCGTTGGTATGCGCCACGTTCAGGTATTCATCTAACCATTCCTTGTTTATCTGGTTGCTCCGGCTGTAGCGTGAAAGCGACTGCATGTTCTTCGCCATCTTCTCAAAACGGTTCAGATTTTCGTTGCTGTCGTCTATGAATATCCACTGGTTGTAGATATGGTCGCAGGGCAGCATGATACCCACGGGTGAGGCATAGCTCAGACGGCAGTCCGAGCGGTCTGTGGAAAGACGTTCATAACGTCCGTCGGTCCGCACCTTTCCCGGCAGGTCGTCGAGGTCGGAAAGGGTATGCAGGCAGAGCCGTTTGTCGCCGATACGCATCTCGTCCGGGTTCAACTGCATGTCCTGTAGCATGATGCTTCCGTCCGTCGATAAGGTCAGGTAGCTCTCGATGATGCCCGGTTCGTCTTCCGTTCCCGTTATCTCTTCCGTGGCCAGCCGTTCCAGCCGCACCAGCCCGCCGTCATTAACAATACTCTCAAACTGTCCCACCGACTCCATGAAACGCTCCATTGTCTCTTTGTCCTGTATCTCCTTCGGTACCAGAAACTTCCGGCACAGCGTATTCCAGTTGCTTTGCTGCCGGGAGCGTTCTTTGGTGGTCTTGGTGAGAAACAGGTAACAGGTGTGGTTGAGATAGGGCCGTTCGTTGAAATGCCGTTCAAAACTGCGGGAGAGGAAGCTCAGGTCGTCTTTTCCGGTGTCGGGCCTGTATTTCTCCGTGATGAAAATATCCTGCTTGTGGATGATTGAATAGTTCGGCAATACCTTGATTGCCTTGGTTCATGTGGCGTGCATCGCCTCATATTCCGTGGATGATACCGAAAATACTTCCGGCAGTGTCACCCGGAAAGCCACCGTTATGTCGGCGTCCTTGCTGACGATGCAGCCGTGTTCCACCGCCATGACGGGGAATTTGCTTTCCAGTGTGGATGTTGTCAATGTACTTCTCATAATTTACGATTGTTGTTTTTTAATTAACCGTGTGATACGTTTCCGTGAGATGATCCGTCGGGGATGCTGCCGGGCGGCAAGGAGCTTCATCAGTCCGTGGCAACCAAACTTCTTGTTCAGCGAGAAGGTCAGCCAGACCACTGCCGTGGCCGCCGATACTCCGAAACCGATACATATCCATTGCCCGATACCCGCCGTGTACATGATGACGAACACCACGAACACGGCAAGCAGGCCGAAGGCAAAAATAAAAAGGTATTGGGCACGGAGTCCTTTAAATTCCACCTCACGGCCCACACCTTTGTTTATCTCAAAATCAGACATAAGTTGTTGTCTTTGAATTGTTTTTAGAGGAAGAACGACCTCAGAATAGTGGCGGCTACTATCAGAAAGATACAGGCTCCAAACCACGAACTGGCGGTTTTCGAGGTGTCCGGATCGCCCGAACTGAACTTCTGATAGACCTTGATTCCGCCTATCAGACCGACAATGGCACCCACTGCGTACACCAACTTTGTGCCCGGATCGAAGTAGCTTGTCACCATCTGTGTAGCTTCTGTGATGCCCGCCTGTCCGTTCCCTTGTGCCATTGCCGCACCCGCTGTCGCCAGTACGGCCAGCATCATAATCAATCTTTTCTGTTTCATTAATTTCTGTGTTTTTTTTAAGTGAATAAAAATCCACGGGCTGCCCCCTTTCACTATCCCCATAAGGCAGCCGTGGCCGTTTATGGTTTAATAGTTCAGGGGGTAAGTTCCGGCAGGTAATCAGCCGGAGTCAAAATACATCTTTCGCATGGTTACATGATTGAATGGTGAAACTTCATTGTTAATTCTCTCCCCGGAATGAAGGTCTGAATCATCCCGAATCGTAATAGCCTTTTGCTCTCATTGTCTTCTGCATTTTAAATGTTTAACCGGCCTTCTTCAGATAGGCTCCGCACTTGAAACCTTTACGGGGCATATAATCCTCAAAGGGTGAGGATTTGAACAGCCACATCCGGTTTGCCCACCGGGCAAGGTCACGTTCGTACTGTGTAGGTATCCGTTCATTTCCATAATCCCGGAAAGGAATCACAAAGGGAGTGATACCCAATTCCCTCAGCGTGTTCAGCCGGAACAAGTCCTGCTCAATGGTCGAATTGAAACCTATCAGCACATAGCAGGTTATCTTGTAAGGCTTCACGTACTTTACCATTTCTTTCAGGCGGTCCGTCAGGTCAAGTTGCGGCAGGTCCCATGCGATATGGATATTCTGCTTCATCTTCAGCCTGTTCAGATGCCAGGCTTGTTCCTCGTCCATAATCCGGACATCCACCCCGTGCAGCTTTACGGGCTGGCCCGCTTTCAGCAGATAGCTTACCGCACTCCTTCACTGTGGGTTCGCAAAGAAATTGTTGTCCAGCACCTCTATCCAGCTTCCCCGAGGATTTAACTCTACCGGTTCCACTGCCCGAATATATCCCTCTTTTTCACGGACAAGGCAAAAAGGACATTTGCGGATGCAGCCTCTTGAAAAGAATTGAAGGGAGAACGGGTAATCGGGGTATATGGAATAGTCCATCATCCGGCTGTTCTCCACGGCTTCGGGAAGCCTGCCGGCAATGTCATACCCGGTGCCGCCCCTTATCACTTCACCTGCATCCAGCAGGTTATAGTCATAATCAGGCGTGAAGGTGAACACCTTGCTTGCCAATACCTTGTCATACCGCTGCGCCGGTGATGCTCATTCCACCCGGTGTCCTTTTGCCTTGTTATAAGCGGAAAGGCGCATCAGCGCGAAATTGGGGAAGTTATGCCCGTCCACATCTACTAATCCTATGTTCATACGGATAATGATTAATGATGAATAATTCGTATTGTCTTTTTAGGTAAGGGACTGACATGTCATCCCGAATCGTAATAGCCTTTTGTCATGGCCGTATTGTTTGATAGTTATGTACTAAAAGAAATTCTCTCTGTTTTCGGATAATCCGTTATTCCGGATCAACCCGTATCAAAATAGTTCATATACATACCTGTTTGATTGGTTACCGATTGTCCGCTGACGGGACTTTACTTTCTCTCTTTTGCGATACGGGACATCAACCCGTATCATAATAACCTTTTGTCATCGTTATCTCCTTTTTTAAATTGGTTAGTCACTGTCCGGAGCAGCCTCGCCCATACGCTCGGCATCATCCAGAAATTTGCTGATACGGCTGTCGCTGCCGTTGATACTATCCAATATTGAACGTTCAATCTGCGTATCCTTGATATGGTGGATAGCCTTTAACAGAGACAGCCGTCTGCCTGCCGGAATATCCTTGCCGTTACACAGGTCGATAATCAAGTCTATCTCTTCCGGCCCTATGCCGGGTGTCTCTGAATAATCCTCACGGGCACAGTTCAAATCTTCCAGTTCCTCATTCAACTCGTCCGTATCCACCCCGTCACCGTTTCCGGTTTCACCGTCATCGCTTTCACGCCCGGCAGAACCGTCAACATCGTAGGCCCGCCACTCTTCCACACGCTTGTCCCGGAATAAATCGGGAATACGTTCAGGTTGAACTTGTGCACTCCTGCGGGGGGATGTCTTTTCGTTTCCACCAGCAAAAGTAGAGGCATTTTCAGTTCCTGCAATAGCCCCGGAACCAGTGGCGTTCATTGGCGGCTGTTGGCGTGTCCCGTAGCTTCTTGTGACGACAAGGTTGTCCGTTTCAGGCTGTTTTTCCACCGTTCTTTCACTGTTTTTCTCCGCTGTCTTTTCCGTGGGCTTCATCTCTGTCTTGACGGGTGGAAGCTCTTTCTCTTGCGTTTTCACGACTGCCGGAGTCTCTTTCCTGCCCGTTTTCCCTTTCGCCCGTCCGTGTCCTTTCTTCCGTTCCTCTTTCACGGGATCGAACCAGCCTGCCGCACCCCGCAGGGCTTTCGCCATGCGGCGGCGTGCCTTCCCGAAACATATCTCGCCAAGCTGCCCCCTGAACAGGAACTTGTCCATGAACAGATAGGCGAACAGCAGCCAGAACAGAACCGCTCCGGCTTCATAACATAATCGTATATCCATAGCTTAAAATATTTTGTTGTAACTCTTTTGACAGTATGCTTTCACCTCATCCGAATGTTTCTCGAAATGTTCCCGCAATACATTGTCAATGTAATTGCCCACCGTCAACTGCCGTTTACCGGCAATACCGACAATGACCGATATTTTCTGATGCAGTTCCTTATCTATATAGACACCCTGCCTGCCTTCGCATTTGTAAGGGGTGAGGAATCTCCGCATAAATTCGGCCAGTGCGGCTTTCAACGTTTTGGATGCGGCCTTTTCCGGCATCTCTTCCGCTTCAAATTCCGTCTTTACTTCTTCAGTCGTTTCCCTGTCCGTTTCCCCTTTCGGGAAAATAGACGGTGTAACCCTTTCCGGCGGGCTACCCGCCATCAGGCTGCGCAGGTAGGCTTCATCCACCGGATTTTGTTCACTCGTTTTCTTTGCCATGACTATACGATTTTGATTATCCGCATGATTTCATCCATAAGCGCATCAAAGCCGCACTCCTTAGTAAAGCCCGCATCCGGCGCAAACAGGGTGCTCCGGTAGACCGGGCCGCCCGTAGTGGAGAGGTCTTTGGTAAAGTTACTGCGCACGGGAACACGGGTTTTGAGACAGTCCAGCCCCAAGAGGGAAAAACCTTGCTGGTAAATGTCATATAAAACGGTACGTTCCCTGCGGTCCACCATATTCCAGAACATACACAAGGCTTTCAGGTTGCAGAGACCGGTCTTTATCAGGCGGTCATTGATAGTCGTGGCAAAGTTCAGCGTACTTTCCAGCACAAGGCGGTCTGCCTTTATCGGTACGAACAGATAATCGAGCGCACTGATTGTGGCAATCACCCCGTCACTGCCCATTGTTCCGGGCAGGTCGAACAGTACCACGTCATAATGCACGTCTGCCTTTTTCTCAAACGCCCTTCAGTCCGTCATGCAGTCTGCCGGGGTACTGCCGATAACCGGATAAGCCTTCTTCTTCAACCGCCCGGCCTGTTCCACCAGAAGATTTTGATAGACGAGTGTGGTCTTTACCACTTCCATATCCCGCTTTTTCTGTTTGATGATTGAATGCTGCGGATAGTCACAATCCACTATCGCCACATTCAGACCTTTCACATAATGCAGTCACGATGCCGCATAAATCGCAAAGGTTGATTTACCCACGCCGCCCTTCTGGGAGGCGAACGAAACGAACACGGTTTTCTTTCTCTTTTCCATTGTTACTAATTTAAGTGAATAAATTGATTTATAGACAGCCGGATGAATAGCCGTCTGTCTTTTCGGCTATCTGTCCGGTTACTCATTCTGTTATCTGTTTATCCGATTAGCTATATAGCTATTTGATTATGCGGCTACTTGGCTATCCGGCCATCTACTTATATAGCTACTCAATTACACAGCTATTTAATTATGTAGCTATGTAGCTATCTATCTATTCAGCTATGTAGCTATATAGCTATGTACATATTCGGACAGCTATTCATATATCTGATTGCATAGCCATTTATCCGAATATCTGTTTATCCGTCTATACATTTATATATATGTATAGCTATATATCCAGATAAATGCCTGTTTGAATATCTACCTGATTACATATCCGTTTATCCATTCAAATAGCTATCCGGCTACAAATAAACCTCAAAAAGAGCATCCATGAAGTACCCCTGGTTTCAAAGTCATTCATTGGCGGGTGTTGGCGTGATAAGCCATGATGCACGGACAGAAAAAACTATCTACCTTTGTCGCCGGGAGAGCGCAGCCCGTTCTCGGAAAGAGAACGTAAAACAAATCCTTCAGACCTTTAATCCGGCCCAGCCGGATTTTAATATGCGTCAGCATATAGCGAGGTGTACTTTCAGCGGTTGAAAATATTTCCAACCGCTGAAAGTCTCGTCCGAAAGGTGTTTCGGAGGCAAAGGTTCTCCCAAGTCGAACCTTTTAAAATTTTCATGTTATGAAAGATGAAACAAGAATCCGTGGCGCCGCAGGGCGCAAGGTGCTGACAGACCCACGCACCCACCGCTATTACCTCTGTCTCAATGACGAGGAAGACGAAAAGTTTATCTCCATGTTCGAGCAATCCGGCATGAAGAACAAGGCCGAATTTATCTTCGCCCGTATCTTCGGTTGAGAGTTCAAGGTAGTGAAGATTGACAAGGAAGCGCAGGAATACTATGCCCAGCTAACCGCTTTCTATCAACAATTCCGACGCATCGGGAATAACTATAACCAATGTGTAAAGACTATCCATACCATTTACGGGGAGAAGAAATCGCTTGCGTTTCTCTACAAACTTGCAGAAGAAACCCGTAAACTGGAAGAAGTATGCAAACAGATTATCGAACTGACAAAGCGGTACGAAAAGGAGTATCTCACCAAAAAGGAATAACGTCATGGTACCGAATATCACATCGGGCAGTTCATTCTATGGAGTGATTGCCTACAATAAGATAAAGGTGGATGACGGTACGGCAAAGGTATTGTGACATCCGAAAATAGCGGCAGACACTTCCGGCAATGTGTCGATTGAAAGCTGCGTGCAGGCTTTCGAGCCTTACATTGCACTTAATTCACATGTCAAGAAACCGGTTATTCATATTTCATTGAATCCTTCCCCGAAAGACATTCTTTCGGAAGAACAGATGACCGTATTGGCACAGGAGTTCATGGAAAAATTCGGTTATGGGAACCAGCCCTATATTGTCTGGATGCACGAAGACATAAACCGCAAGCACATGCACATCGTATCGGTACGCATTGATGAAACCGGAGAAAAGATAGACCATAATCGGGAGGCTATCCGGGCACAGAACATCTGCCGTGAAATGGAAGTGAAGTACGGCCTTCATCCCACACTTGGAGAACATGGTGAGCGGGAACTGGTAAGTCTGCAAAAAGTGGATTATCCGAAAGGTGACGTGAAAGCGCAGGTGAAGCATACCGCCCGTACTCTACTGGAATGTTACAACTGTCATTCACTTGCCGAATACAACACCCTTCTGAATTTGTATAACGTCACTGTTTACGAGGTAAGGGGAAGTGTGGACGGGAAGAAGTACCACGGTATCATGTACGGAGCTTTGAATGATAACGGACAGCAGGTGGGAACACCTTTCAAATCCAGTAAGTTCGGCAAGGTATTCGGTTATGAAGCACTGCAAAAGAAGTTTACCTCTTCCGCTGAAAAGGTGAAGAAGGACAACCTCGCAGAAAGGACAAGGCAGGAAATCACCAAAGCCATGCAGGACATCGGCACGAAAGAAGATTTTGCCCGCAGGCTGAAAGAGGCGGATATAGAAGTGGTTTACCGTATCAATCCCGAAGGACGCCTGTACGGCATCACTTTCATAGACCATACCAGCCGGACAGTGTTCAACGGCTCGCGTTTGGGAAAACCCTTTTCTGCCAATGTGTTCAACGAACTGTTCAATAATCCGGAGGCAGACCGTGAGAGGTTGATGCCACCAACCGGACAGGAAGCATCCCGGCAAGACAGAGATACGGAACGGGAGGAAAGAAAAGAGACGGAAGAACGGCAGGAACAACAGTACCACCGGCAGTCGGAAACTTCCGAAAGTCTGATTGATACATCCGCACTCGGTGCCGTTGACATTTTCTCCGTACTTATGGAAGATGACCATACGCACGAGTACATTGATCCGGCCTTCCGCTATGGACGCAAGAAGAAGAAGCGCAGGCGTAGGCTATAATATAAAAAGTATGGAACAAGAAGTTTAATTTTAATAGTTACAATTATGCAGAATGAAGATGATTTAAGAGGTCTTGCCAAAGTCACGGACTTTATGCGGGCCATCAGTTTTTTATTTTTGGCGATACACATCTATTGGTTTTGTTACGGCTGGCTCCACGAAATGGGCTGAACGCTCGGCATAGTGGATAAAATACTATCCAATTTCCAGCGTACCACCGGACTGTTTTCGTCCTTGCTTTATACGAAACTGTTCTGTGTCCTCTTCCTCGGTCTGTCCTGCATGGGCAACAAGGGAGTGAAGAAGCATGAAATCACATGAAGGCAGATAATTATTGCAGCCATAGCGGGCACCATACTCTTTTTCCTGAACTGGTGGTTACTGTCCATTAGTGCGTCATCCGGTGTGTGTGCGATACTTTATACCACAACACTGACCGGCGGTTTCTTCTGCCTGCTGGCATCCGGTCTATGGATAAGCCGTCTGTTGAAGAACAACTTGTTGGAGGACGTTTTCAACCGGGAGAATGAATCCTTCATGCAGGAAACAAAAGTCATGGAAAACGAATATTCCGTCAATCTGCCGACCAAGTTCTGGTATAAAGGCAAAGAATGGAAAGGCTGGATTAATGTAGTGAATCCGTTCCGGGCAAGCATGATTTTAGGTACACCGGGTAGCGGTAAGTCGTATGCCGTAGTCAATAATTATATAAAGCAGGCAATCGAGAAGTCCTATGCGCTCTATATATACGATTTCAAGTTTGACGATTTATCAGTTATCGCTTATAACCATTTGATTAAGTATAGACACCGTTATAAGATACCACCTAAATTTTATGTAATCAACTTCGATAATCCGAGAAAAAGTCACCGTTGTAATCCATTGGCACCGGAACTGATGACGGATATTTCGGATGCTTACGAGTCCAGTTATACAATCATGCTTAACCTTAATAAAAGTTGGGTGCAGAAGCAGGGAGACTTCTTTGTAGAATCTCCGATTGTGTTGTTTACGGCCATAATTTGGTTTTTGAAAATCTATGAAGGTGGCAAATTCTGTACGTTCCCACATGCTATCGAATTGCTTAATAAAAGGTATGAAGACGTTTTTACTATTCTGACAAGTTACCCCGATTTGGAGAACTATCTAAGTCCGTTCATTGACGCATGGAAAGGTGGAGCGAGTGAGCAGCTTCAGGGCCAGATTGCAAGTGCTAAAATCCCGTTATCCAGACTGATAAGTCCGCAACTATATTGGGTAATGTCCGGCAGTGACTTTACGCTGGATATTAATAATCCCAAAGAACCGAAAGTGCTATGTGTGGGTAACAATCCTGACAGAATTTCCATCTATGGCGCAGCATTGGGGCTCTATAACTCCCGTATCGTTAAGCTGATAAATAAGAAGAAACAACTGAAAAGTTGTGTGATTATTGACGAGTTACCAACCATCTTCTTTAAAGGTCTGGATAATCTGATTGCCACGGCACGAAGCAACAAGGTAGCGGTTGTGTTAGGTTTTCAGGATTTCAGCCAGCTAAAGCGCGATTACGGAGACAAGGAGGCCGCCGTTATCATGTCAACTGTGGGCAATGTTTTTAGCGGTCAAGTGGTAGGTGAAACGGCCAAAACATTGTCGGAAAGGTTCGGAAAAATCCTGCAAAAAAGAGAGTCTATGAGCATCAACCGCAACGATACATCAACTTCCATCAACACGCAACTGGACAGTCTGATACCTGCATCCAAAATCAGCACACTCTCACAAGGCATGTTTGTCGGTGCCGTAGCAGATAACTTTGGAGAGACAATCGAGCAGAAAATTTTCCATGCGCAGATAGTCGTGGACAATGAAGCTGTACAGAAAGAGACAGCGGTTTACCAGCCTATACCCGAAATCAGCAGTTTTTTGGACGAGAACGGTAATGATACAATGGGGCAGCAGATACAGGCTAACTACCGGCAAATCAAGCAGGATATTGTGGAACTTGTAGAGAATGAACTAATTCGTATTGAAAAAGACCCGGAACTCAAACATCTGTTGGGGAATAACGAAGAGGAACCAGACAAAGCCTAAAACAGTGTCTCATAACAGTATGTTTCCCACGACACACTGCGGCAATCCCGAAAGCTGCGCAGGCTCCACTTCCATAGATTGCCGCAAAGAGCCGTTTTTCAGGAAAAGACAAAAGCATGGACAACCACCCGGACAAGTCCGACCTTCCTACCCACACTCTTGTCATAAGTGACTGTAACCGCTTTTCATGTTTTTAAGTTACTTGTTTAATATTTTTCTTTTTATCATAATAACGGTTCAGCAGTCATCCAATTGATATATTTTCCATTGGAACTGCATTGAAACGAACATCTCCACATGGTTCTTTTCAGTTCATCTGCAAATTCTATATCTGATTTTCTTGGAGAGTAATGCTCCGGTAAATGGTCACCGAATTTTCTTCTCCATGCAGTTGCACTAAACATTGTTCCGTCTTCTTTTTGAAAGACACAAATAAGGTTCGTCTTTTTACCCCACATCTTTTCAATAAGTATAACATCAAACGTGCCCTCTTCTTTAATGAAAGGAGGAATTTCTATTTTCCCAGTAGGATGATTTATTGCATCAAATTCCATTGCTTATATATTAATGAATTAATATACAAAGTTACATATAACAACACAAGTTATAGCAACAGAAATGATTTATATTTGCATTTAACATTATTCGTAACGGATAAATCATAACTTGAAAGATGGAATATACTTTACATTATATTAGTCTTTCATATCTATTTCCAAATATCATAATTTCTTGTTTGAAAAAAAATAGATTTTTGATTATGACTTCTTTGTGTCTATTCCTATATGGAGAAAGGATTATCTTTTGCATTTCTTTAGTTGTAAGAACTTTTATCAAAGCAACCATCTCTTCAACAGTGTAGTTGTTCTGAATGGATATACTAAGACTAATTTTTATTACTTTAGATATAATCCCTTTGTAGATAGCAATAGCCTTTAGTGGAATATTTTCCCCTATAATGTAATCCGTAGGAATATTACCGAATCCAACAAAGCTTATCACACCATTATTTATCGCATTTCGAGCAAGGCTTTTAGCGTCATTCCTATTAGAGAAGCATGAGAGACTAAAAAAAATCTTATCCTTAAATTTTGAAATATTATCTGAATGAATAAAGTATTCATTTCTATAAAATTCAGGATTTTCAATTACAGCATCTTCAGCTATAAAATCTTGAGATTTTTTATTACAAGAACCAAATAAACAATCACTTCGTCCATGTCCCATGAAAAAAATAAACTTAGCATTACTGTCTATAGCTTTCTTTATACAAGACTCATGATCTGCACTAGTATATTTTATCTTATAGCAATGCCATTGATCATCAAGCGTTCTACAAAGATGAGTGTTTATCCGGTTTAAGAATGTAATAGATTCTTGCCTGTCGGTAGGATATATGCCAAAAATTTTCGTCATAAAATTAATTAGTTTCATCTAAGCCATTAATTGATGACAAATAAGAGATAATCTGTTCAACTAAATCTTTTTTAAATTCTATACTATTAGGTGTTTTTGATTGAAGGTCAATAGCTACCTCCTCAAATCTTTTACCCGCATATTTTGGAAACAAATAATTAAAAACATCATCTTTTCGGAGAAAAAACCATTTAATTAACTCATCTTCAAAATTAAATTCTTTTTCTTTCTTTACATGTTTAACAAGCTCTTGTTCATAATCATTATCCCGTTTCCGAAAGTCTATATTGCAATCAATTAGTGATTTGAGATTTTCTTTTTGTTTTTCAAAGTCATCTGTTCTTATAATATCTTCAATAACATTCTCTATTTGTGCTGAATATAAGATTACTTGTTTTTTGTAATTAGGGTTTATTGATTTAATGATTTTTATTATTTGAAACCCATCTATAACATCTGCAATTAAATTGTAATCACAGACAATAGAATCAAGCTGTCTAAAGTAAGGCAAGCCTAATAAATCAGTTTTAAAAGATTCGGTATCAAATAGAATCTCTCCATTATCTCTTTTTTGATAATTAATGGGATTAAATTCCTTAAAAACTAATTCAACGCCATCATTTCGTAGAGTTGTTTTTATGTTTTGTAAGACAGCACTCTGGGATTGCTCATCTACTAAAATCAAGTATTTTTGAATCATTTGAAAATAATCTTAAAATTCATACCATTGCCTATTTCAGGCTTGTCAATCGCAATTTCAGCATTCATTTTGGAAAGAGACTCTGAAACGAGATATAATCCAAATCCAGTACCATTTTCTTTTGCTGTTTCTCTAAATTTGAATATATCATTAGGGTCTGTTTTATACTTAGAAGATAACCCTTCTCCATCATCATATATATTTAGGATTAAAGAATTGTTTTCTAATTTAGTTTTAAACCATATATTCTTTGCACCCCATTTTTCTGAATTATCCACAAAATTATCTATCATCAAGGCTAAATCAAGCTTGCTGCCAATTATATAAAATAAACGGACACCATTGATTGAATGTACCTTAATCTTGTATTTGTTATTCTTAGAATAGCCAGAGATAAAATCAGGGAGGTTAATTTTCTGAGCATCGGCTTTTTCCAAGTCGCTTTCAAGAATCAAATCAGTTGCTTTAAGTGATTTATCTGCAAAGTGCAAAATTTCGTATAAAGATTCTATAATTGACTCTTTTAGAGAATTTCTAACTTGTTCTTTTGCAAGATTATTAATAATCAGTGAGATCGTCTCTTTTATTTTTTGGTTATTGTTTTTTACATGATGTATTAATGCATCTGTCTCTGGAGTAGATTGCTTTTTATAAAATTCAACTTTTAATTTTTCTAATTGAATCTCCTTATCTTTTTCCTTTGCAACCTCTTCTGTTTTCTTCTCTGCATCAACACGTTTTTTCGTTTCTTCTTCTGCTGTTATTTCTGCTTGAAGTTTTTCTACTTGAAGTTTTTCTAGCTCTTGCTGATGTTTTTCATTAGCCTTTTTTTCTCGTTCCAATTGAAGTTTTAATTCTTCAATTATTCGTGTTTGCTTTTCTATTGTATTTTTATAGTATTGAAGTTCTGCAATGGCTTTAGCAGTAGCTTCATTAGTAGAATATTTTGAAAAATCAGCTATTTGTTTTTCTAAGTCTTTATTTTCAATGGCTTTTTTTTGTAAAATTCGATTTAGGGTATCAGCATCTATTTTCTTTTCTTCAAAATCTGTAATAAGTTGTTCAAATTCTCGTTCTGCGTTAGCCTTTTCTTCTTCGATTTTATCAAGTATTAAATCTTCATTGATATAAAGCTCAATAACATCGTTAGCTTTTGCTCCAATAATAGAATGAATACTGGAATAAATACGTCTTTTTTTTATAACTTCATCCTCGCGAAAGGTTAATTCATTCTCTTTTAACTGCCCAGAAATTATTTTTTTCTCAATGTCCCTTATTTTATCTTTATCTTCTTCTGGAATGCTATCCCAATTTAGTCCATCAACAACATATTTCTCTAATCTCTTGAAAGATTTAGAAAAATAACCTTCACGATTAGTTAATTTTGAAAAACTTTCATTTCTAACCAATCCCTCTCGACTAGATATTATTTGGAATGAATTTTCCGAATCTAAAACCTCTATCCGTCCAACAATATCTCTTGAACTAAGAAATCTTGCATAACCTTGCGCCCGCCTCTGTTCCAAGTTTAACCAATCGTCACCTTCCTCGCCATAGGGGGGAATACGAAAACCATTCAAGAACAAGTATATTGAGCCGTATTCTACAGGTCTTACCCCCGTTTGTTTTGTAAAGAAAGCCTTAGAATATGGATTTAGATAGTATAGGTAACACTTTGCATGTTTAATCTCTGGATAAAATTCATTTTTTTCTTTTATCCAAAAAATTGTCTTTCCTTTATCTTTTAATGTAGTTAAAATAATTTCTCCTTTTTCAATTATTTCACTTTCAATACTTGTTGTCTTAAAATCAAGTTTTTCAAAAATAGTATTATCTACTTTCCCTATAAACTTTCGAGAAACTTCCTTCCTGTTATTTTCTGCTGTAAATTCTTGCGCATTCAAATAAATGCCAAAATCATTTTCCTCAAATGCCTGATTGGGATTAATTAACTTTTCAAGGTATTTTTTTAGGTTTACAAGCTTGTCTGTATTCCAATCGACAATAACACCTTTATCGTTTTTAATCTCATAGACCCAGTTGCTCCGCAATTTTATTATCTCTAAAATTACTCCTTGTTTGAATGGTTCAATATTTCTTTTGACTAAATCTTCTGCTGCTAATTCTTTATAATCGAGGATGACACTCTGTATTTCTTTGTTTTCATCTTCAACTTCAAACATCTTCCAATCTATTTTCAGAAGTATGTATGAATTTTCATCACTTTTTCTAGCGTATAAGTTCAAAAACTCACCCAATCTGTCGCAAGAAAAACGTCCAACTCCCTTAGCACCTGCCATCATTCGATTATGTTGACGGGTATTTTGTTTTTTTTCTGAGTATGCGATATTTAGCCATTTATTCTTGATATCGTCCAGATTCATACCTAGACCATCATCTTTAATAATTAAACGTGAGGTCTTTTCTGAATAGGGATTACTTGACTTATCATCATTCTCTTTTAAGTTTGAAAATGAAATATCTACTCGCTTTGCATCTGCATCAAAAGCGTTTTTTACCAATTCAAGAATGGCAATATTGTCATCGTTGATAAGATCTTTACCAATAATACTTTTGAGTTGTATATTTGTTTTAAAATGCAAATCCATTTCTATATCATTTTTTTAAGGATAATTCCTACTTGCTCTCCAAACAATGGCGGGATAGCATTGCCTATCTGCGTATAACGTGGAGCTTCCTGTGTTCGCCTTTTACCTCCTGTTGTGTATTTCCCTTGAAAAATATACCAGTCAGGGAAAGATTGTATTCTTGCGTATTCTCTTACCGTCAAAATTCTAGGTTCGGAATAATGAATATAATCATCTGGAAGAGTTGTAATAGTGGGACTCTTTTCTTGCTCATCCAATGGTATTATTGTATGCTTTTTTATATTAAACCGTTCCCTCGTATGGGAGTCTATATCTTTATTTTTTCTGCAGGTGTCTAAAATGATTTGAAATTTATTTAAGATTTCGGGGCGGTGTTTTGGAAAACGATGACTGTCTGGAATATATTGATTTACTCCAACTCTCATTAATTGCTGATAGGAACTCTTTATTGGAGAATATATTCCGGCTTTAAATGACTTTGAATCAGGAGAATCTACTTCCCCATTTCCTCTTAATAAATCGGAAATAGCTTCTCCTAAAGTAGTTTCAATGGTTAAATTCTTTTTACACAAAAAAGAGCACCGATTATTATTAATTAAACTAAAGAACTGCGAAGCCGTATCTTTGGAAACATTTGGCATATCCTTTCTTACTCCAACTAATATAAAACGTGTCCTTTTCTGAGGGATGCCATATTCTCCAAAATTAACAAGTTCTCCTTTTACAAAGTACCCTGCTCTATTTAAAGCGCGTTCTACATAAGATGAATACTCTTTACCTTTATCCTTATTTTTCTTAAACTCTAAAGTGAAACCTTTTACATTTTCAAAAAAAATAATTTTCGGCTGTATCGTTTTGATGAATTTGATATAGGATTTTATCAAATCATTACGCTGATCATTTTCTTTTCTTCTCCCAGCCATAGAAAACCCTTGGCACGGGGGACCACCCACAACAAGATCTACTTTTCGTTGCAAATCTAACAATTGTTCTTTATAATCTTTCAAGACGACATTAATATCATGAGAAGCTTGAGGGAGCCAATCCGGCCATAGAAAATGATTAACTTTTTCTATAAGATTATATTCAAGCGTTTTAAAGGCATCTGCGTTTTTTTCAATAGCAAATAGTCCTTGCCATCCGGCATTATGAAGTCCTAAAGACAGACCTCCACATCCGGCAAATATATCAATATAGGTAGGCTTTTTCATTTTAGCTTAATTAATTTAAGATGGCCGCAGACTTTTTTTAGGATTTCTTCTGGAGGAACATCAATAGCAAGTGCTATTAAGTAAACTTCATCTGCTTTCAATTTCGCAGTTTCCTTTCTACTTAACTCACTCAATCTAGACTTGCTAATGCCAGTCTTACGAGACACATCAGCCTTATTAATAGACTTCTCCAACAAGTATTTTCCTAATACAGTCATATTTATACTATTGATTCATTTGCAAAGATAAAGAAAAGTTTAGAATATCAATACAAAAATAAAGAAAATCTAAACATTTAATTTGAATGTTATGATTTTCATATCAAACAAATTCTGACATGAGCACTCACAGCATTGAATACTTACAATCAGTTTATTAGCTCTATTTTTTTGAAATATTTTATTACAAGAAATGTAAGCTGAAATATCATTGCTCACAGAGAGGAGCCAAGCATTGAGAATAATAATATATAACCGACAGACACACTTTTGATTCAAATAATCACTTGTTTTTTTACGAAGCTAATCTACTACAAATCATAGATGAAATCTATTTCAAGCGTTAATGAAATACACGCTTGAAACGGTAAACAAATCATAAAAGAGTAGTAAATAAAGAAAAAAACTGAAAGAAAAGCAATGAAAAAACAACGGAAGAAAGAATCTTGAGATATAGAAAGTTAGAGAACAATCGCATAGCGCATAAGAGAGTTACTGATAACGATTACACTTTTTTTGCTATACTACCATACGCCATTCACCGCCAATTTCCGCCATTCATTTCCACTTGCTTCAAAACCATAATAACCTATCAATTAAACCTCTACATTCGCCCCGACGGGCTAAAGTTTACCCGGTATTGATTAATTATTGTATCACTTAAATTATTGATTTTATGGCTAAGAAAAAGCAAGAACAACAAGAACAGAGTCAGGACGAGTATGTAATGGCCATCCTTGACAAGCGAACGAACAAAACCGCAGTCGTTTCCAAAATGAACGAGCAGGACGGCAGTCTCGAAATCGTGCCACCCGACAAGAAGAACAGCAGCAGTTTCCTCAAACTGGACCGTACTTCACCGTTGGAATTATTCTTCACGAATTTCAAAAACCAGTACGAAAATCCCACGAGTTTCAGTTTCTTCCTCGTACCTCTTGTCCTTTTGGAAAAGACACTGAATGCCGTAGTCCAGATCCGAAAAGGGGAAGCCCCCGGAGCGGAAGGTAAAAAATTGGTGGAGAATAGCGAACTGAACGATGAAGGGCGTATCGCCAAACTTGCCCGCCGGTATAAGTTCGACGAACACCAGCTTCCGTGGAAAGAACTCGCCGCATTGGGAGTTGACAAGCAACTGCTGTTTGATAACCACTGCATGGGCGAGATGCTGAAAGGAAGAATTACCTCTATGGCCTTTCCTATCAGCAAGGAAGTAAATGGTGAAAAGAAAGACATGGGAGAAGCCTGTTTCTTCTGTGTCAAAGGGGAGGACGGCAAGGTACAACTGAAAACCCTAAGCAGGCTCGACAAACCGCAGTATGACCTGCCCGCCTATAAAGGAGTATTCACGGACGAGGAAAAGCAGTCGCTTAAAGACACCGGAACTTTGGGGGCAATCAAGGAGATGAAAGATACCCATACAGGGACGGTCTGCAACTGTTATGTATCTTTCCATGAACCGAGCAACCGTATCATAACCATGCCGGTGGATGCCATCAAGATACCCGATTATATTTATGGGAAAAGGCTGGATGACAAACAGAAGCAAATCCTTACGTCAGGAGGCCAACTTCCCATCAATGACATACAGCGCAAAAACGATACGTTGCTTTCCGGGGTTGCTTTCGTCGATCCGAGAATAATGGACATCGCTTTCAAACAGTCCGGTGAACAATTGAAAGTTAATGACACCATAATGGGTGCCAAAATCACACCGGAGCAGAAAAAGATGCTCCAGAACCATGAAATGGTGTTCATCGAGAATATGCGCTACAAAGGCAGGCTGTTTTCCGATGATGTACGTTTCAGCAACAAGAGCAACCAACTGCTGATAGGACGTAACGCTCGTGAATACAAGCCGAAGTTGGATGAACCGAAAAAGGGCAAACAACAAGAAACCAAGCAGACACCTCGGCATGTTGCTACCATTAAGTCTAAAGGCAAGAAAAATAGTTTTTCTGTCGCATAGCCGACAGGGAACCGGCTTACTCAATTTATATACCCGATTGTCGTTATGGATGTCGGGTATATATTTAATATATCATCTAATAACCCAATAATTATGGAATTGAAAAAACAAAAGAATATCCAGTCTTCTCCGAGGCATTCCGAATATAAATCCTTTTATAAATCAGTCGGAGGAAATGAAGGAGAAAAATGTAATTATCCGACACGTTTAGACCTTTACGGAAAAGGCTGTTATCATGATTGTTCCTATTGTTATGCAAAATCCTTGTTGAACTTCCGCAAACTATGAGATGCGGAACATCCGGCTGTAGCGGATATTAATAAGGTATTAAAGGTGATCCGTAAAATCCCATCCGGTTCCATCGTCAGGCTTGGAGGTATGACTGACTGTTTCCAGCCCATTGAAAGCCGCTGCCACATAACCTATGAAGCAATAAAGGAACTGAACAAACAAGGTATCGGCTATCTGATAGTTACCAAATCATCAATGGTGGCTGATGATAAATATATCAGATTAATGGATAAAAAACTTGCACATATCCAAATATCCGTAACAACGATGGACGATGACCTGTCACGGACATATGAAAGAGCCTGCGTGCCGTCACAAAGGATAAATGCACTTGAAAAATTACAGCAACATAATTTTGACGTATCTTTAAGATTATCACCTTTTATCCCGCAATATATAGATTTCAAGAAATTGAATACAATCAAATGTGACAAAATATTAGTGGAATTTCTAAGAGTGAATACCTGAATAAAACAATGGTTCAATATTGACTATTCGGAATATACTTTTAAACAAAGTGGCTATCAGCATCTGCCGCTTGAACTGAAGATTAAATACCTTGAACAAATCAGCGGATTTAAGCAGTTGACTATTTGTGAAGATGTAACGGAACATTACGAATATTGGAAAGACAAAATAAATCCGAATCCACTTGACTGTTGCAATCTCAGCAAAAAATAACTTTAATATAGGTATGTTTCCCACGGCACATTGCTGTAACCTGCGGAAGCTACGCAGGCTTCACTTCCGCAGGTTACAGCAAAGAGCCGTTTTTTCAGGAAAGGACAAAGGCGCGGCTGGCACCCGGATAAATCCGACCTTGCCAGCCGTGCCCTTGTCTGTCAGCCGCAAATTACATCATTCCTCTTCCTCAAAGGAAAGGCTTTCCACCTGCTTGTTGATTATCTTCCAGTCAATCGAATCTTTCAGGTTGATAATATCCACAATAGAATAGTGCTTTGTCCCGTTCTCTTCTTCTGCAAAACGTAACCGTCCACTCAAACGCTGTTTCTCAATCTCTGCCAGATCGAGATTTATCAGTTCGCAGACTTCATCGGGCAGCATGGAAAGCGCCACATCATTTTCCTGACAGATATGTTGCAGGACGGCCAGCATGTTCAACGACTTCTTGTAACTTCTCACGAGCGCAGCGAATGAACCGCTTTCAATTTTAATCATCTTCTTCATAACGCTTATTTTTTAGAGTGTTCTTCTTTTTCCAGCAACATGGCACGAAGTACGTCCGAACGGCGGTAATATATCTTCCCCTTGTCTCTGTGAAAGGGGAGTGTCCCGTCATTGCGTCGTCTTAAAAGTGTCCTGTCCGACATTTTGGTGAGCAGGCGCACACCTTTTGAATCCAGTATCTCGCTGTCCGGCAAATTATGTACGGCAGGAGCCAATAATTTTTCAATATTGGTAACTTTGGCGAGTATGGCACTAAGCATGTGGGGTGTCTGTCCACCCGGTGCAGTTCTTCTGTTATTCATAATGACCTTATTTTTATTGTTTATGGTGCAATATTACGGAGATATTATAAGGCCATTGGTTACTCAACCGTTGAGCAACCGCCAAAAAAAGACAGAAAACGCCAATTTGGGACAAAAAAATAGCCGGGAGACACTGTTCCTGGCTATCCAATAATAAATAGGCATCAATAAGTTATGCCTTAATTCTTAATATGTTAATAATCAGATTTATACTAAAAATAAATGGCAGTATATTTTGCTATATTCTAAATATTGCCTACATTTGTATATGAGTTATTTGAAACTATGCAAAGCAGTGTAACCCGAAGCAGGACTTCCATCACCAAATCGTTACCTGCATCTTTTAAACTCTCTACATTTTCTTTATCTTCAGAGAGTTACATCGAAATACATTGTTTCATACATCAAAACTTTTATAGGTTTGATAAGTATACAGCCACCCCTATGTCTTCGTCCAAGCCGCCTTCCGTTTTTAACTCCCGTTAACCTATTTGCTTTTTATCACGATGACAGAGCCGTCCATTTCGTACGTAAAATCGGCAGTAAGCATCAGCATGTTCAAAGCATTCCGGATGCCATTGCCGGGGATGGTTCCGGTGAAACGTTCGTTCAAAAGCTTATCCGACTCAAAGCGTATCTCTACATTATAAATGCGCGAAAGAGTACTCATGATATTCTTCAACGATTCTTTGTCGAAATACAGATTTCCCTTTATCCACTCAATGTAATCTTCGGAATTCACTTTTGTGGTAGTCAGCTTTTGGGTAAGCTTATTGTATTCCAGCTTGTCGCCGGGAATCATGGTGTGCGACATTCCTTGGGCGTACACCCCTACTTTACCTTCTTGCAACACAACAACGATGTCCTCGTCGTCTTCGTAAGCCGAAACATTAAAAGAAGTTCCCAGAACTTTCACTTCCAGCTCACCGACTTGCACTATGAAAGTACGACTTTCATCATGAGCAACCTTAAAAAAAGCTTCTCCATTGAGTTGCACACACCTGTTTTTTTTACCAAAATCATTCAAATAACTCATTTGAGATGCTGAATTCAGAACAACATTCGTCCCATCCGGCAACTCAATCCTTGCCTTGTCACCCTTATCGGCCTTCACAACGAAAGGCATTCCGGGTGTTTGCGACATGTCTATCAAGTAATAAGTGAAGAAAGCGAGGCAAACGGGCAGACAAATCATGGCAGCCCATCTCAGAATATTCATACGGATAACCCGCGCAGAGCGTGACTTGCCAACCGTCTCTTCCTTGATACGGACAAACATCTTGTTGCGCAATGCAGAATCAATCTCTGCATCCGATTTGGCGAATTCCTCCTCCCACCAGTTTTGCAGGTGGCAGTCGTTCTTCATCCAGTCCATTAGTTTTCTATACTGTGCCTTATCCATCTTTTTGTTATTTAAAAGTATACACTTTCATCCCGCTTATTATCCAAAAGCCCTTGTCACATTTACACTTCATTAACAAAGAATACAAATAAAAGGGCAAGAACAGCGTCGTAATTCTGCATTAACTGCGTGCGCATGAATTTTACGGCAAGAGACAACTGCGTGGCAACCGTGCTCTCGGATATTCCCAATTGTTCTGCTATCTCCTTATTGGTGTAATGCTGCCTTTTGCTCAGGATGAATATCTTTTTGCGTTGTTCGGGAAGCTTGTCTGCCAATGAGTCTATGTACTCATGCAGAAAGTGCAGGTCGATGCCTTCTTCCGTCCGGAAATCACGGTCTACGCCGCTTTTCATCAGATACTCGTTATAGACAAACTCTACAGTCTGCCTTTGGTACATATTCATCAGCAGATTCTTGGCAATGGTGCAGAGGAAAGATATGAATGATGATTCCGGGTCTACTGTTCCGCGTACCTCCCATATACGGATAAAGGTGGACTGCACCACTTCTTCAGCCATATACCGGTTGCCCGCGGAAATACGCATGATGAAGTTATACAGCTTACCGCTATATCTGTGATAGAGCTTCTCGAATGCCTGGAAAGAGCCTGCACCCAATTCGGCCAATAAGCGTTTTTCATCTGTAGAATCGACCATATCCTTAGATTTTTGCAACAAAAGCATATCCTTTACGGACATAAAGAGATGGCAATATTATCAATATTTTCGCAAATAAAGGCAGATAAAAGGAAATATTATGTGAAAAAAGAATTCAAAGTGATTTTGGTGCGGCAGGAACTTCATACTTTTTGAGTGTTTTTAAATGAAAGACAACTCCACATTCTGAAAATCAAAAGGATGTTTGTTTTCCAAAACACATTTGTTATCTAAGTTTGCCCTAAATACACAAACTATGAGAATTATAGCCAGGAGCATTTGGGAAGTACAGCAAATCAAATCCCATAAAAGAGGCATCGCTATGATGCCTCGAATTTTAGTTGCAAACTCCCCTTATTCTATTCATTTGCCGATGTAAGGATAGAATTAAGCTGCTTTGGCAATGTGCTATGCTTCTTCTTCATTCCGCGCATTCCACACAAACAAAGCCAGCAATGTAGATAGCAATGCCGCCCCTATCCAGAACCAGTTGATGTAGGTAAAGTCGTACACCTCCACGCCATCCACCAACTGCTTGTTCCCTTCTATCAGCACGCCGCTCATTACGTCTTGCAATCCTGCACCTATATAGCTGGCTATACCTACAACGCCCAATGCTGCGCCCGAAGCATTGCGCGGAGCAATATCTACAGCCATCAGCCCTCCGAGAAAGCAAATCAGCACACCGATGCCAAGGCCGAAAAGTATCATGGCCAAAGCGTCCACCCTGAAATGAACACCGGGAACCAGCAGGAACAAGCAGAGTGCAACCACATTCATCAGTCCGAAGATAAGGGCGGGCACATTACGGCGGCCGCCGAACAGCTTGTCCGAAATGACACCGGAAAACATCGTACCCACAATGCCACAGACCGAACTGATGGAAATGATGAAACTGGCATCCAGTGTAGAATAGCCCTTCTGCGCTTCCAGATAGAATACGCCCCAACTGTTCACCGCATAACGGCTGATATACATAAAAGCACTACTGAGTGCCAATATCCAGATGGCAGGATTGCGAAGTACGGCTTTCTGCGCACGGCTGAATTCCTCGCTTTCCAACACACTCATTTTTTTCTTCGCCTTAGGCATATTGACAATGGGCAACCCTTTGCTTTGCGGTGTATCGTGGAAGAAACGCCAGGCAATCAATGCACCTGCCAGCCCCACAAGTCCTACTCCAAAGAAACCATACCGCCAGCCGAAAGCACTGACAATGGAGGCAATGATGATAAATGTCATCGCCTCGCCGATGTTGTGGCTCGCACTCCAGAAGCCGTAGAAAGAACCGCGCTGTTTGTCGGTGAACCAGCGTGACAAGCCTACCACGCAAGAAGCGGCCCCCATCGACTGGAACCAGCCACTGATGCCCCAAAGGATGGCAAACAAGATGAATGAATGGACAAAGCCGAGACAAAGGTTCACCAATGCCGTGACCAAGAGTCCGGTAGTCATGAAACGGTTGATGTTGCTGCGGTCGGCCAGGAAACCGTTTGTAAACTTACCTATGGCATAAGTGAAGAAAAGTACGGAACCGATAATACCCAGTTCTGTTTCGGAGAAAATACCTTCCTCCACTATCGGTTTCTTCACTACATTCAAGCTGAGACGGCATACATAATACATGCCGTAGCCAAGCGTTGCCGCAAGAAAAGTAGACCATTGCAGCCGCTTCAAGCGCCGTTGACAGGCGGACACAGAAAGGTCGGTACAAGGTTTATCGGAAGAAACCTTGTAGAAATTTATAAGATGTTTCAACATTGTATTTTGTTATTGGATTTAAGTTTCGCAAGCTCAATCGCAACCATCCGGCGGATGTATAGCGAGGAAAGGAGATATTCCGTCGCTACACTCCGCTGAATGACAGAGATTACTGAATATAAATTTGTATTATGCCAGAGCCTTTGCAACCAAGCTTGCGGAACTCGAACGGATAGTGAACCAAATTGCTTTATTCGTGCATTTTTTTCGTTCTCAGATACTCCAGCAAATAAGCCGGACGGTCAGTCTGTAGGATGCGGCATCCCAATGTGTCAATCAAATAGCCATAGCCCTCATCGGGGTTTTGCAAAGACATGTCATCGTCGTGTCCGCCTGCCATCGTATCCCACAAAGTGTTGTACCAGATAAGGGAGCGGTCGGCTAAAGTCGTTGCCAGCTTCTTGGGAAGCGGGTTGGAGTCCTTTACATACAGCAGTTCAAAAGCTACGGGAGACATCTCCTTGACAAACGTCTCTATCTGTTCCTCGGCCCCCGGCTTGTCGAGGTCGACAATGGGCATATAGATTACGTCATTCAGATAATCGCCGAATTGTTTCTTGACTTCGGCTGCTGTTTTGCGCCCTTTCATTATAATCTGCTTGGTGGTTCCGGTCTTCTTCATCAGCTCATAAATCTGGTCGAAATAGAGGTCGGCCTGGTCCAGATTTATCATTATCTTGCCTTTGGCATGCAGCAAGGCCTCTTCCAAAGTAGGAACTTTGTGGATGGTACGTATGTTGCAGCCGTTTTTCAACTTCAACCCACGTATGTAGTCGAGAGTGGCTTCCGAAACCAGCCCCTTGCCGGTGGTTGTGCGGTCCAGTGCCCGGTCGTGCATCAGTATCAGTTCACCATCCTTTGTCTTCTTTACATCCAGTTCCACAATATCCACACCCATTCTAACGGCATTGTCTATTGCCTCTAAAGAGTTTTCCGGAAAATTGCGCCAGTCGCCGCGATGGGCTACCACAATTACTGAACTCTGGTCGCGATTCATCAGTTTTTCACGAATCTGCGTCACTCGGTCTTGAGCCGAAAGCTGCAATACTGCCAAAACAGCAAACAGCAATAAATATATCTTTTTCATCATTTCATGGATTATAAATTCAATCATTCCAATGCATAGCCTTCGTTCTGCCAACCGGCTTTGTCATTGACATTCTCTATTTCGGTTTGAGGAACCGGATAGAGCTGCCGGTAAGCATCAATACCGGGAAATATGGCAGCCATTTGTCCGGTGCGAACAATGTCGAACCAACGGTCGCACTCCAGAGCAAGCTCCAAACGGCGTTCCTTATATACTGCCTGGCGGAAGAGTGTTTTTGTGGACAGTTCGCCCAATGTTTTCCCTTCAAGACCTGCATTTGTGCGTACGGCATTCAGAGCATCCAAAGCATCTTGTGTAGGAACAGCGGCAAGCTCATTGGCAGCTTCGGCATACATCAGCATCACTTCGGCACAACGCATTACCGGAAAGTCGGCACTGGTCTCATTGTTCGTTGCCGGAGCATTGAACTTGCCCGGACGCTGTCCGCTGCCCGTAGGTTCTACCAGGGCCTTACGGTTATCCTTGTCGCTTTCAAACTCCGCTTGCTCCAATGAGATGATATTGCCATTGTCATTGTTACGATAGCGGTTGTTCTGATGTACCGACTCGCCTACTCCACCTTTCAGATATTGAACGGCAAAAATAATGTCCTTGCTCGTCTTCAAGTCGTTGGGAAAAGTTTGCGGCATGGGCACCAGCATCAAGTCTTTTCCGGCATGAATGGCTGCTACCACCGGAGCAAGTTCATTGACCACTTCCTGATAGTTCTTCCTATATAAATAAACCTTTGCCAGCAATGCATGCGCCGCATACGAAGTGGCACGGCCTCTTTCCGATTCGGGCCAAACCGCGGGTAAACCTTTGGCTACAGCCAAGTCGCTGATTATCTGCCCATAGACTTCATCAATGGGAGCACGCTTGTTGTTACGCGCTTCGGCCACGGTCTGCGTTTTTGTAATGATGGGCACCTCGCCCCACAAGCGAACCAGGTTAAAGTAACAAAGAGCACGTATAAACGAAGCTTGTCCGGCAATGCGAGAGCGCTGTTCGTCGGACATCGGCACTTCTTCCACATTCTGCAACACCAGGTTGCAACGATAAATAGTCTTGTACAACGAAAGCCATGCCCCCGACAAGTTGGAGTTTGCCGGAGTTTCCGTGAAAACTTCTATCTGATAAGTGATGCCGCCACTGGCACCGGAATTGTCATTCTTCACATTGTCACCACGTACTTCCATCAAAGTCATGAACTTCGCTCCATACTGGTCGCTGGATTGCAACTCATCATAGATACCTATAACGGCTCCTTCCAAACCCTTCACATCCTTATAAAAGGTTTCCTCCGTAGGAAAATCAATAGGTTTCAAGTCTATAAAATCACTACAACTTGAAAGAACCATTGCTGTAAGAACAAACATTATTACTTTTTTCATATTACTGTCTTTTTAAGATTAAAACGTAAGATTAACACCTATCGAAGTGGTTCTTGCCAACGGGTATACACCATAGTCTTCGCCATTGGTAGTAGCGGCACTGCGATTTGAAACTTCCGGATTATAGCCTTCATAGTTGGTAAAGGTAAACGGATTTTGGATGGAACAGTATACGCGCGCCGACTTCAGATACACCTTTTTGAGCCAGTTTTCGGGCAAGGTATATCCCAACGAAATATTCTTGATGCGCAGGTAAGACCCGTCTTCCACGTGCCATGTAGAGGTGGTGCCGTTCTGCCCCTTACTGACGCGGTTGGCACGTACATTCATTCCACTACCAGGATTGTCTTCCGACTTCCAGCGGTTCAAAGCTCCTTTGTAGTTATTCATATTCCCTTCGTGGTTATAGAAATACCGGCGAGACAAGTTCAGGATTTCATTGCCCTGCACACCTTGAAACACAATGCCGAAGTCAATGCCTTTCCAAGCCAGTGTAGCACCGAAGCCATAAGTAAAGTCGGGCATATAGTTGCCCACGATGGCGCGGTCGGTATCCGAAATATCAAGTATCCCGTCTCCATTGACGTCCTTGAACTTGAAGTCGCCCGGCTTCGTGTCGGCCAGTCCGTAGTTGGTGGGAGAATCCTTGTAGTGCAAAGCTGCATCCACTTCGGCCTGATTCTTATAGACACCTTCTACCACTGGAAGATAATAGCTTCCGATGGCCTCACCCACGCGGGTTATGAAATAGGCATTGCTCACCGAACCGGAAGAAATAATATCGGCATTGCCCGGTCCAAGTTCTTTCACTTCGTTGATGTTCTTCGAGATATTGAAGTAAACACTCCAGTTGAAATCGCCCATCTTCTGATTGGTGGCGATATTGAATTCCACACCTTTGTTGTTCACCTTGCCGATGTTCTCGAGGCGAGTGTTGTAACCGGTTGTCATGGGTACGGGGACATTGAGCAACAAGTCATACGTGTTACTGTTATATAAATCCAGCCCCAAAGTCAAACGGTTACTGAACAGCGACGCATCGAAACCTACATTCACCTGCGCTGTCTTTTCCCAATGCAGTTCGGGATTGGGCATGCTCTTGGGGGCCGCACCCTTTATTACTTCGGCATTGCTTCCGCCCAACACATAACTATAATAGGCAACTTCGCCTTGTGCACCATAGTTGGGAATACGGAAGTTACCCGTCAGACCGTAGCTGGCGCGAAGTTTCAAGTCGTCGATGAAAGTCAGCGACTTCATAAATTGCTCTTCCGTCAGACGCCATCCGGCAGATACCGACGGAAACCATCCCCAACGGTTCTGTTTGCCAAAACGGGAAGCACCGTCGGCACGGATTGCTCCTGTAAGCATGTACTTGCCTTTATAGTTATACTGAATTCTGGCAAGTCCTGAAAGCAAGGCCCATTCGGAAGCATGCGAATTGCCGCGGGTAACGGTACCTGCATTGAGAGTGGGCACGCTGTTCGTAATGAATCCGTTGGCAAAAGCATAAGTACTTTCGTCTCGTTGGTATTGCATGGTCCAGCCTACCAGTGCAGAAAGAGAATGCCCGTGGATTTCCTTATTATAGCTCATCGTTTGCTCAAACAGCCAGTTGTACATCTTGGCAGTCTTCGCCGTTGCTTCGGGCACCGACTCCGGATTTCCCTCCGTATTGGAAATGGGGATAGTGGACGGACGGAACGTATCTTGCGAGCTACTGTAAATATCCACACCGAAATTGGCCCGATACTTCAATTCGGGCATAAAAGCCACTTCTCCGTAAATATTGCCAAAAACACGGGATGCCTTCGTTTCGTCCTTCTGCAACATGGCTAATGCTACGGGATTCCATACTTGCGTCTGGCTGTTACCTTTCTTTATGGAACCGTTTTCGAGTACTGTCTGTGTATTGGGACTCCAGGCATTCTGAGAGAAGCAAAATGAACCGTCGGGATTATAAACCGGAAATATAGGAGCACTGTGCAGCGCCGAAGCAATGATACCGCCACCGCCCGAATTGTAAGCGCCGTCAGAATTAACCGCATTCTCTATCGTTACAGACGGATTGAGCGAAAGGCCGAACTTGAAAATACCTTCGGTTACATCGAGGTTGAAGCGCGAGCTGTAGCGCGTAAAGTCACTGTTGATAATGACACCTTCTTGTGACAAATAATCTACAGACGCATAATATCTTATCTTCGGGCTGCCGCCTGAGACAGAAACCGAATGGCTCTGCATGCCTGCCGTACGGAAGATTTCGTCCTGCCAGTCCGTGTCTACCAGTCCTTTTTCACCTCTCAGGTATGGCAAGATTTCAACGGGAACAATTGTATTATAATCATTGCTTGTATTTTGCAGACGGATGGCATTGCTGTCCGAGATGTCAAAAGACAAAGGATTCTTATTCTGCGCTATGAGCTTACGGTTGATGGACTCCATCTTGTCGGTATACGTATTGTTGCGTGCATCGTTCACCAAATCGGCATACTCGTAGGCATTCAGCATGTCTATCTTCTTTGAAACCGTCTGCCAGCCATAGTATCCGTTATAGGAAACTGTAGCACGCCCTTCCTGCCCTCTCTTGGTAGTAATCAGTACCACACCGTTCGAACCACGCGAACCGTAGATGGCAGCCGAAGAAGCATCTTTCAGCACCTCGATGGACTCTACATCGTTCATATTGAACGTATTCAGCTGCTCCTGGGCAAGAGGCACACCGTCCACAACATAGAGCGGAGAGGTTCCTGCCGTAATAGTGCCCGTTCCGCGTACCTTAATCTGCAAGGAAGAGCCCGGAGCACCCGTCGACTGAGACACCTGCACACCCGGCATCTTGCCCACCATCGCCTCGGCCATGGAAGTAACCGGTTGGCCTTTCATATCACTGGCACGAAGGCTGGCAATGGCAGTAGTCACGTCGCGCTTCTTCTGCACACCATATCCCACAACCACTACTTCGTCCAGCAACTCGTTGTCTTCCATCAAGACGATTCTGTCCAGGCCTTTGCCGCCCGCTTTTATCTCTACCGTCTGATAGCCGATATATGAAAAGGCGAGCATCGCATTCCCGGGTACATCGGCCAGGCTATAATTTCCGTCAAGATCGGTAATCACTCCATTGGCAGTGCCCTTTACCAATACACTGGCACCGATAATCGGCTCCCCGTTTGGGTCTACCACTTTTCCGTTGATTGTCTTTGTCCTCACTTTCTCAATAAGCTCTCCACTTTTCTGATTGCCTACGGATATTGTATTGTTGTCCCTATTGAAATATAATTTTGCTTGCGAGGTAATCTGCTCCAAGACCTCTTGCAAAGAAGCGTTGGAAACATGGATGGAGATGCGTGGAGCTGCATTGACTATTTCTTGGTCATAGAAGAATTTCAAACCAGTCTGCACGCCCAGTTGGTTGAACACATTCTCTACCGTTTCATTCTGAACATTCAGTGTAATGCTTCTTGTCTCTTGTGCCCGCACGTATGGGGCTGTAAACAACAAGCATACGAACAGTAAAAAAGCTAAAAATGAATCTACATTTCTACATTTCCTTTCAGTATTAGGAAGATTATTCATAAATTTGTGCGTTTTAGTAATTGAAATAAATTATTAAAAACAAAGATGTGTAATGCGCGATACGTTATTCACACGGGTCGAAACGAATGAATATCCGTCCGGATTACCGGAATAGGGGCTTCTCTTAGAGACAGCTCCTATTTTTTTGTGTAGCTCAAGTTGGTGGTTTCATACTTAATTTTATTAATGATAAAGGTTAACACTCTGGCGATTCGCTTATATATAGTACACAGTCGCCCGAAGAAGCAGGGGTCTCATTAAGATATTTTCACTATTTATGCGAAGCAGTGATTGAATTATATTCATATTTGATAAGAAAGGAACCTAAGTGATTAGCAGTACTATCTCAATTGAGGGTGTGTCGAAATAGAGACTTAGAACACAAATTACGCAAATTATACAAATCATGCTTTTTAATGACTACTGATAATCAGGGATTATCCGAGTCGCTTATTTGCGTAATTTGTGTAATTCGTGTTCCCTTATCACTTCTGACACACCTTCTACCCGTAGGGGAGGTGGTAGGTAAAACAATAAACACCTATGAATCATAAGAATAAGGTTTTCTTTCCTCACCTACCACCCCGCCCTTTGGGCACCCCTCCTTCTTGAAGGAGGGGAATTGAGATAGTACTTTTAACTCATAAGCGTTTCTGAAACAGTTCATAACTGATAAGAAAGAAATAATCCGTGCTTGAGTAACAAGAGTTTCTTCAACTTGCCCTCACCACCCTCACCGTTTTCCTGAACCTCCCTGTTCATCGGTGTTTCTTACGAAAAATGCAGTGAATTGATAGTGTGTTCACTATAGTGGTCTGTCTTCTTCACGATAGTGAACAATTCGGGCCATCTTAGTGAACATACTTGTTCACTTAAGTGGAGCGTCAACAAACTCAAAGACTTTTCAGGAGAAACGTATGTGCGAAACACAATGAATGCCTGCACAGTACACTACAAACGCCTTTCAAATACCCTTCAAACGGACAGCACCAAGCCCTTTTTTCTATATTGGCCTGAGTTCGATATAAGGCTTTGCTTATAACTGTATAATAGCGAGTCAAATTCAACTCCTGATTCACACTATTTATAGAGCAATACCTTGTTCCCATCTTTCTTATAATGAATGCCGCTGGTATATTCGATAGACTGCAACACAGCTTCCAGGCTCTTGTTGTCGTGCTCGCCCGAAATCAGATTCTTGAACACCTGCCCTTCGGCAAAAGAGATGGAGCAATTATAAACGCGTTCCAACTCTTTTGCAACATCGTTTATCGGAGTACTGCTGAATCGCAATCCGCCTTTCCGCCATACTGCCACAGTGCGTTTTTCATGCTGCTTGTTGTATTCGCCGGAAATGGTATTGATGTACACCCGCTCCTGGGCGCTTAAGCGCATCATGGCTTCTGGCAAGTCCACTTGCACCTTGCCACTCTCCACATCGACAGAAACAACCTCATCGGACAAATAAGCTTTGATATCAAAGCACGTGCCCAATACACGAACGTCGAAATGATGGGTATTGACAATGAACGGCTGCTTCTCGTTGCGATGAACCCGAAAGTAGCCCTCACCTTCGAGCTCCACCCTGCGTTCGTTGCCCGCAAAGCGGTCGGGATAGCGAATGCGGGAGCAGGAGTTCAAGACCAGTTGCGTGCCGTCAGGAAGCAACACCTGCTTGCATTCGCCATAAGAGGTCGAGGCTTCCAGATAAGAAATCTGCTGTTCGTTGATGTAATCCAGATATCCGACGCCACCCAGCACCAAACAAAGAACCGCAGCCACAGCTGCAGCGACAGTTGCCATGCGGCGAAACCAGGTCCGTTTTTTGTGCTCGATGCGCTTCAACAATTGGCGCGCCTCTTTCTTCGACTTCTCGCGTTCGAGGTCAGTCAGCGGTTGTTGCGACGCTGATTCGTCCCAAACATCGGCAGCCAGTTCCTCAAGGATGCCTTCCGGTTCCGGCACAGCCAAGTGGTCTGCCAACTTGCTGACATCTTCAACCGTGTACAAGTCATCCAAGTAACGGCGAAGCAAAGTCTTATCTTTCTCGTTATGTTTCATAATCGTTTTTTTGCGGGGAGCTACAAAGATGTTCTTAAACTATCCCTTTTAAAAGAATAGTACACGCAAAAGCGAAGCATCTAGGGTGTATTTAACGTTTTTTATCTCATACGGAAGAAAGATGGGCTTCATTACAAATTCATACAAACAAGAAGCAGCACGAGGTCGGCAGCCGCTACCGAGTTCTTCTGCAAATATCCGCGCAGCGATTTCAATGACAAGGATATAGACTCCTGCACCGTATTGACCGATATACCCAGCGTTTCAGCAATCTCCTTGTGAGACATCTGCTGTTCACGGCTCATTTCAAAGATTTCACGCTGGCGGGGCGTCAATTGCTGCAATGCACGCAAGATTAGTTGCCGCAAGTCATTAGCTAGAATTTCATTCTTCGTTTCATCGGTATAATCCACAGCCTGCGCAAGGACATGCTCCTTGAGTTTGTTCTGGTTATCGAGGTCGCGCAGCTGATTCAGCACACGGTTGCGAACAATTGTATAAAGGTAGGAAGAGAAGGAAGCATCGGGATTGATGAAACGTCGGCTCTGCCAAATCACGGTGAAAGCGTCCTGAAAAACATCCTCGGCATGCTCGCGCGACTTCAGAAAACGCATGGCAAAGTATATCAGGCGGCCCTTATAGGCAGCGTACAGTTCACAAAAAGCATCCTCATCTCCATCTATCAGGCGGAGAACAAGTGCCTTTTCATCAATTAGAGTTTCTGCTGCATACATAGGGCTATCTTTACATTCAAGTACAAAGGTATCGCTAAGATGTTGCAAACGTATGTAAAATTCGGGAAAGAAAAAAGAAAAATGAAAAATAAAGCCGGTTCATCCCTCAAGCAATGACCGGCTTTAACACGCTTCTATCGTCTATAGGCTTTCAGTTTATTCCTATAATAAGCCTCCACATCCTTCCAATGGTAATAAGGAGCCAGTTCGCTTTCTACCGGAAGTTTCATCTCATGCTCGTTGAGCAGCACCTTTACAAGAATGTCATCACTGCCTTTCTTGCGGAAGAAAACGAATTGAACGTTGCCTGCCATCGGGAAAATCTTGTAGTTTCGCCAAGTTTCATCGAGTCTGCTTAAATCGGTAGTCTGATAAGCACAATCACCCAATTCCAGCAGGCATACCAAAGGAAGCAGGCAAGATTCATGGCCGAAACGTAAAGTTACGCTGTTCTCTTTCTTCACGATGCAAGTGTCGGCCGTATTCAGTATATTTTCCAGCAGATTGGATTCCATATAAGGTATTTCGCTTTTGGTGAGCGGAGACGGGCCATAGGATATATACCAATTCTTGTTGCTGATTTGCCACAAATCATAGCATTCGTCTTTGGTGAAGAGAGAGTAAAGTTCCAGATTCGTGTCGAGACTCTGCATGTTGCTTGCCACATCAAACAACCGGGTCATCAATCTGCCGGCATCCACTTTCCAGTTTACATAATCCTCGTTGTTGAACAAAGCCTTCATCAAGCGTTCCGGATGTACATGCTCCTTCCGGATGGCAGCCTTCGCCTCGACCACTTCATCCGCCTTGCACAATGTCTTGACATAGGGGTCATCGTTATTCATATAGTACATGTCGGCATAGCTGGCATCGTTCTTGAACTGCAACTTCGGATTGAGAGATTGCAGCTTCAAACATTCTGCCGCCATAGAAAGAATGCAGCGGATAACCACCGTGGAGCATGCATCCACCTCGGCTTCTCCTTTAAAGACTTCCGGGAAATTCTTGTACATTCGCTCTGCAATGCCTTTGTGCTGGCGTGCACCCAGCGGAGTCAGTTCGCCATATCTGCTCTTAGCCATGCGCGAGACGCTATCCAAAACACAAAGTGTCTTCTTTCCCAACTCAGTGAGCACACCATTCTCATCAGCCTCACGCATCACTGCCAACGGCTTCTCGTAATCATCCGGATTTATAAGGAACCGTGAACCATGACGGGCATAGTGGCTCAGATAAAAGGGTTTATAACCTGCAGGAGGAGCTGTCTGCTCCACAGTCGGTTCGGGATAGGCATAGTAATTGGCTGCCGAACGATGAACATCTGCAAAGATTTCTTCTTTGGCTGTCTGGGCTCTCATTCCAAGCACCAGGCAACAAAGAACGGTTAGAAAAACGAAACGCTTCATAGATACTACTCTTTTATGATTTATTCATGTGAAATCTCTTTCAGGTATTCTTCTATCTTTCCGAAGAAGGATGCCAAGTGCGAACCATCAACAAAAGAATGATCCACATAGATGGAAAGTGGAAATACCAGACGCCCTTCACGGGTCACCGTTTTTCCGGCAGTCATCAAAGGGTGGCTGCAAGCATTCCCGGCTTCGGCAAGCGTATAAGTGGTAGAGGTGAAATACATCTTAGGGACAGCGCTCAAATGCACTACATCGTAATCGCCTTGCTGCGCGAGATGCTTCTCGGCTCCATAAGGATCGCCATCTTCGGGAATATTGGTAATCAAAGCATAGGCTTCGGCATAAAAGCGGTTGAAATCTTCGTGATAAGGTATGCGTATTGTATAGAAAGTCTTACCGGGAACGGCTATCGGAGAAATGATATCCACCCGATCGTGAAAGACGACCTGTCCATTCTTGTCTTTACGGAAACGAAGTTCATCCACCTCGTTTGCCGAACGGAGCACGGCATAAAGATAGTAAAGGAAAAAAGAGCGTCCCGCTGCTCTGGCAGCCAGACTTGCCTCTGTACAATCAATCTCTGTAGTAATGGAATACCAGGAGCTAACAAAGTTGCGGAAAAAGTTGTAGTTATCCCGGCGTTCCCAAGTTTCAATGTCTATAATCTGTTTCATATACAAAAAAGGGGGTTAGAAAAAAGGATGCCACTTTACGGGCATCCTTTCTATATTCAGTTTATTTTTCTTTCTTATAATTCTCCAATCCAGTCTGCAAGAACTCGATATATTTGGGAATATCTTCGTCGTAGGAGTAAGACTTATTGAGCGGTTTGCCTTCGTTGTCAATCAACACATAGAAGGGCTGCGCATTGGCACCAAACTTGACGCGCTGCAGATAACTCCACTTGTCGCCTACGGTACGTAGCGTACGTTCCGTGCCGTTCTCCACAATCTTCACGGGAGAAGGAAGCGGTGTCTTGTTGTCGACGTAAAGCGTGATAAGTACATAGTCGTTGTTGATAATGTCACTCACCTTCGGGTTTGTCCATACGGCAAGCTCCATCTTACGGCAGTTCACGCAACCGTAACCGGTGAAGTCGAGCATCACGGGCTTGCCATGCTGGCGGGCATACTCCATACCGAGGTCGTAATCGTCGAACTTGGCATGCACTTCATTATTGTAAAGATTGAAATCCTGCGTCTGCATGGGCGGCGCAAAAGCACTGACAGCCTTCAGCGGAGCTCCCCACAAACCAGGAACCATATACACCGCAAATGCCAGCGAGGCCAACGCCATGAAGAAACGGGGTACACTAACTTTCGTATCGTCATCATCGTGCGGGAACTTGATTTTGCCCAGCAAGTAGAAACCAAGCAGCGCAAAAAGTACAATCCACAGAGCAAGGAACGTTTCACGGTCGAGGAGGCGCCAACCGTAAGCTAAATCGGCTACCGAAAGGAATTTCAGGGCAAAGGCCAGCTCCAGGAAGCCGAGCGTCACCTTGATGATGTTCATCCATCCGCCGGACTTGGGCATGGACTTCAGCCAGGACGGGAACAGGGCAAACAGCGTGAAAGGCAATGCCAAGGCTATGGCAAAGCCCAGCATGCCGATGGCAGGAGCCACCACGCTGCCCGTCGTGGAAACCTGCACCAACAGGAATCCGATAATGGGTCCCGTGCAGGAGAAAGATACCAGCGACAAGGTAAATGCCATCAGGAAGATGCTGAGCAAACCGCTTGTCGCCTCGGCCTTGCTGTCTACAGCCGTACTCCACTTGGAGGGCAACGTTATCTCGAACGCTCCGAAGAAGGAAGCCGCAAACACAACCAACATCAAGCAGAAAAGGATATTGAATACTGCATTCGTAGAGAGTGCGTTCAGTGCGCTGGCTCCGAAAATCAGCGTAATGGCCAGTCCGAGCGTCACATAAATCACTACGATGGAAGCACCATACGTCCATGCATCACGGATGCCTTTCTTCTTATCCTTGCTGCGTTTCAGGAAGAAGCTGACCGTCATCGGGATGATGGGCCATACACAGGGGGTGAAGAGCGCCAGCAGTCCACCGGCAAATCCCGTAATGAAAATATAAATCCAGGACATGTCTTCCTGCGAAGTGGTTTCGCCCAAAGAATTCAGTTCACTGATGACCGGCTTCCATAGGTCCACCTTGTCCGCCACCTTGATTTCCGTCGGCCCGTCCGCACCGCCGATGGCAGCCACGGGAGCCGTGCCGGAGACAGTCTCCTGCTTTGCGGGCTGTTCTTCGGCTTTCGTTTCAGCGGCAGCGGCGGCAGCTTCTTTGGCAGCCCCTTCTGCCTTGCCGGAGAACTTGAAAGGAACTTGTGTGGGCGGCAGGCAGTTTTCATCGTTGCAAGCGCCATATTCCAGATAGCCTTCTATCTGATAAGCGCCACCCGTCAACTTCAGCTTCTGCACAAATTGCGCCGTATTCTCAAAATAGCGCACCTTCATTTCGAACAACTTATCGAAAGTAGAGATTTCCTTGCCTACGGGCTTCAGTTTGCCAACCACTTCCGCTCCGAATATTTTCTCCACATTGAAAGTCGCCGAGATAGGCCCTCCATCGCCCAAGTCGGTGGAATAGACATGCCAGCCCTTGTCAATAGCAGCCGTAAAAACGACCTCCGCTTCATCGGCAGCCACAGTCTTCAGTTCGGACTTGAACTTGACGGGATCTTGTATCTGTGCCCGCATCGCCACCGTGAAAAGCAACAGAAATAGAGGGAACAATAATTTCTTCATGTTCTCTGATTTAATTTTTAATTTTTAATTTTCAATTATCTCGTAGTCCACGCAGGCACGGCTCTCTTTCACAGCAGCGATAAGCTTGCCGGCAGCTACATGGTCGGGATGGGTAGCATAGTATTTCACGTCATCCAACGTATCGAACTCACTGTAAAGAGCGATGTTCCAAGCCTCGGCAGGATTGATGTTCAATCCGACTTCAATCTTGCGGATAACGGATATTTTAGCCGGAAGCGCTTCGATAGCTGCCTTGAAACTGTTCATCGCAGCCAACTTTTCGTCAGCCGGTGCCTCATCTTTTAACTTAAATAATACAATGTGCTTTACCATAACTTTGCCATTTAAATGATTTATCACTATATTTGTCAGCCTAAGCGGCTGTTTTAACAACTGCAAAAATACTGGTTTTGTTTCAAATATACACTTAAACGGATGTTAATAATAGGAATTGCAGGCGGAACCGGCTCGGGAAAGACCACCGTCGTACGTAAAATTATCGAAAGCCTACCGGCTGGTGAAGTGGTATTGTTGCCACAAGACTCTTACTACAAGGACAGCAGCCATGTGCCCGTGGAAGAACGGCAGAACATCAACTTCGACCACCCCGACGCTTTCGAGTGGAGCCTTCTTTCCAGGCATGTCGCCATGCTGCGCGAAGGAAGAAGCATAGAACAGCCCACCTACTCATACCTGACGTGTACCCGGCAGCCCGAAACCATCCATATCGAGCCCCGGGAAGTCATCATCATAGAAGGTATCCTTGCCTTGTGCGACAAGAAACTGCGAAGCATGATGGACCTCAAGATATTTGTAGACGCTGACCCCGACGAACGCCTAATTCGTGTAATCCAGCGCGATGTAGTGGAACGCGGACGTACGGCCGAAGCCGTTATGGAACGCTATACACGTATACTGAAACCCATGCACCAGCAATTCATAGAGCCCTGCAAACGATACGCCGACCTCATTGTGCCGGAAGGCGGAAACAACCAGGTGGCCATTGATATATTGACCATGTACATCAAGAAGCACTTGGGGAGTTAATTTGTAATGGAGAATTGATAATGGAGGATTAAGAACGCACTAAACCCTATGAGATATGAACAGCCTGTTTTCTTTCGCCAGACATAAATCATCCATTATCAATTCTCCCGTCCCAATTATCTTGCTGTTGTTGTTGTGCTGCATCGCAGGATGCCGTGGAGGACATCCTGCCGAAAAAGAAGAAGCGGATGACCTGCAACAGATAAAGGACAGCGGAGAACTGGTCGTATTGACACTGTACAGTTCCACTTCCTACTTCATCTACCGTGGCCAGGACATGGGATTCCAGTATGAGCTAAGCGAACAGTTTGCCAAGAGCCTGGGAGTAAAGCTAAGAATAGAGGTAGCCCGGAACGTGCACGAACTCATAGAGAAGTTGCAGGCAGGCAAGGGAGACCTCATTGCCTACAACCTTCCCATCACCAAGGAATGGAAAGACAGCCTGCTTTATTGCGGCGAAGAGGTCATCACGCACCAAGTCATCGTGCAACGTAACGGCGGACGCACCAAACCACTGAAAGACGTAACGGAACTCATCGGGAAAGATGTATATGTAAAGCCGGGAAAATATTATGAACGGCTGGTCAATCTGGACGAAGAGCTCGGAGGAGGTATCCACATCCATAAAGTGACCAACGACAGTATCAGTGCAGAAGACCTCATCACCCAAGTGGCACAAGGGAAAATCCCCTATACCGTAGCAGACAATGATGTGGCACAGCTTAATACGACCTATTACCCCAACCTGAATATCGGACTCTCCATCAGCTTTGACCAGCGTGCATCGTGGGCAGTCCGGAAAGACTGTCCGCAACTGGCAGCCGCCGCCAACAAATGGCACGAGGAGAATATGACTTCACCTGCCTATACGGCAAGTATGAAACGATATTTTGAAATCGGCAAGGCCATTCCCCACTCTCCTATCCTCTCCCTGCGCGAAGGAAAAATTTCCCATTACGATGATTTGTTCAAGAAATATGCTCCCAAGATAGACTGGGACTGGCGCCTGCTGGCGTCTCTGGCATATACTGAGTCCAACTTCGACTCCACCGCCGTATCCTGGGCCGGTGCCAGGGGGCTGATGCAACTGATGCCTGCCACAGCCAGGGCTATGGGGCTACCCGAAGGAAAGGAACAGAACCCTGAAGAGAGTATAAAGGCTGCCGTGAAATACATAGGCGCCACAGCCAAAAGTTTTTCCAAGATACCCCAGGAAGAACGCATCAACTTTGTGCTGGCATCTTATAATTCCGGTATCGGCCATGTGCTGGATGCCATGGCACTGGCCGAAAAATACGGCAAAAACAAATATGTCTGGCGTGATAATGTAGAAAACTTCATTCTGCTAAAAAGCAATGAGGAATACTTCACCGACCCCGTCTGCAAAAACGGCTATTTCCGTGGCATTGAAACTTATAACTTCGTAAGGGATATTACGTCACGCTTCGAGCAATACAAGAAGAAGATAAAAAAATAGGGATTAAGGATTAATCCCTAATCCTTATTTTCCTTCCTATTTAAAACAGATTCAGTTTGTTCTTTCTCGCTTCTTCCAGGGAAACGGTTGTCACTTGTTTCTCCCGGTTCTTTTCGCACAACTGCCGATACTTCTCATGCAGTTCTTCTTCCAGCTCCTCCTTTGTCTTAGGATTCATCAGCTTGGCTGCTACTGTAGCATTCTGTGAAGCGTCCTTCAGATGGATTACGGGAGCATGATAGACCGGAGCAATTTTCAGAGCTGTGTGAAGCGGTGAAGTCGTGGCACCACCTATCAGCAGAGGAACGTCCAGACCTGCCTTTTCCAGCTCAATGGCTACATGCACCATTTCATCCAGCGAAGGGGTTATCAAGCCACTCAATCCTATCATGTCTACCTTTTCCTCTATGGCATGCTGTACAATGGTTTCGGCAGGCACCATGACGCCAAGGTCCACTATATCGTACCCGTTGCAGGCCATTACTACCGAGACTATATTTTTGCCAATGTCGTGCACATCACCTTTCACCGTAGCCAGTAGTACCTTCCCGGCAGCAGTCGCACCTTCTTCTTTCTCCGACTCGATTACGGGCTGGAGGATGGCAACCGCCCTCTTCATGGTGCGCGCCGTCTTCACTACTTGCGGCAGGAACATCTTGCCTGCCCCAAACAAGTCGCCGACATGATTCATGCCTGCCATCAACGGACCTTCAATGATGGAAACAGCCTTGGGATACAGCTTCAGCGCTTCGGCAAGGTCTTCTTCCAGATAATCGCCGATACCCTTTGTCAAGGCGTACTTCAACCGTTCTTCCACAGGAGTCCCCTCTCTCCAGGCAAGTTGGGAATGGGCGGCAGCCTGCCGCTCTCCTCCAGAAGTTTTTGCCGCCTCTGCTTCCGCTTTCAAGCGTTCGGCAGTTTCTATCAGGCGCTCGGCAGCATCGGGACGACGGTTCAAGACCACATCCTCTATGCGCTCCAATATATCAGCGGGAATATCGGTGTAAAGAACGGAGGCAGCCGGATTGACGATACCCATATCCATGCCCTCGCGGATGGCATAGTAAAGGAATACGGCATGCATCGCCTCGCGAATGTAATTATTGCCGCGGAAAGAGAAGGAAAGGTTACTCACTCCTCCACTGACATGCGCACCGGGCAGATTCTTGCGTATCCATCCGGTGGCACGGATAAAGTCTACAGCATAATTGTTGTGCTCGTCCATACCGGTTGCCACGGCAAGTACATTCGGGTCGAAAATTATATCATGGGGATTGAAACCTATCTTGTCCACCAAAAGACGGTATGCCCGTTCGCAGACCTCAATCTTACGTTCGTACGTGTCTGCCTGCCCTTTTTCATCAAAAGCCATCACCACGGCTGCCGCACCATATTGCTTGATGGTACGCGCATGCTCCAGGAATTTATCTTCCCCCTCCTTCAAGGAGATGGAGTTGACGATGGACTTGCCTTGCAAGCATTTCAATCCGGCCACAATCACTTCCCACTTAGAGGAGTCTATCATGACGGGGACGCGGGCAATCTCCGGTTCCGAAGCTATCAGATGGAGGAAAGTCGTCATCTCCACTTGAGCATCCAGCAGTCCGTCGTCCATATTTATATCGATGACCTGCGCACCGTCTTCCACCTGCTGGCGGGCAATGCTGAGCGCCTCGTCATATTTCTTTTCATTAATCAGACGCAAGAATTTGCGCGAACCCGCAACATTACAGCGTTCACCCACATTCACGAAGTTATTTTCCGGCTTCACTTCCAGAAGTTCAAGCCCGGAGAGCCAAAGATTTTCCGGTCTGGGAACCGGCTGATGGGGCGTTGCACCGGCAATCAGCGAGGAGTACTCGGCAATGTAGGCATCTGTCGTTCCGCAACAACCACCGATAATATTCACCAATCCCTCATGGATATACTCTTTTACTTCATGTGCCATATCGGCAGGAGTCTGGTCGTATGTGCCCAAACTGTTGGGCAGTCCGGCGTTGGGATAAGCACTGATATAATAAGGTGCACGGGCAGCAAGCTGCTCCAGGAAAGGTTTCAGCTGGCGGGCGCCAAAGGAGCAGTTCAACCCAACTGAAAAAATATCGGCATGTTGCACGGAGGCGAGAAAAGCATCCAAAGTTTGTCCCGACAGAGTACGCCCTCCAATATCAGAAACAGTCACAGAGAGCATCAAGGGTACATGAACTCCTACAGTTTCCATCGCCTGCCCGGCGGCAAAAATAGCAGCCTTGGCATTCAGCGTATCAAAAATGGTTTCTATCAGCAAAGCATCCACACCACCTTCGAGCAATGCTTCCATCTGCTCACGGTAGGCATCGGCCAGTTCATCGTAGCTCAAGGCACGAAAGGCCGGATTGTTCACATCGGGACTCATAGAGCAGGTCTTGTTCGTCGGTCCTACGGAGCCTGCCACAAAACGGGGTTTGTCGGGAGTAAGAGAAGTAAACTCATCCGCCACTTTGCGTGCCAGGCGCACTGCGGCAAGATTCATCTCACGCACATAGTCCTGCACATGATAATCGGCCATACTGACGCGGGTGGAACTGAATGTATTTGTTTCGATAATATCTGCACCTGCCGCCAGATACTTACGGTGAATGTCTTGTATCACATCGGGGCGTGTCAGACAAAGCAGGTCATTGTTACCTTTCATCTGTCCGGGAATCTGCGAGAAGCGTTCACCCCGAAAATCTCCCTCTGTCAAGTTGTATTGCTGTATCATGGTGCCCATTGCACCATCCAAAATAAGAATGCGCTCACGCACCAAACTACCAAGTTTACTCATATTATCTTTTAAACATACGCGCCATATCGCGTTTGTCATCTTTTTCCTTCAGTGATTCGCGCTTATCATATTGCTTCTTACCTTTGGCAAGTGCCACCACAAGTTTGGCCAGCCCTTTTTCATTGATAAACAAGCGCACGGGAACAATGGTGAAACCCGGATCTTTCGTGCCGCGCATCAGTTTTTCAAGTTCCTTCTTATTCAACAAAAGCTTGCGCTCCCTACGTGCATTGTGATTGTTGTACGAACCATAGAAGTATTCGGCCACATGCATGTTCTTCACCCACAATTCGCCGTTGGCAAAGTAACAGAACGTATCGACTAAGCTTGCTTTCCCCAACCGGATGGACTTGATTTCTGTGCCCGTAAGCACAATGCCAGCCGTATAGGTGTCCGTCAGTTCGTAATCGAACGTAGCACGCTTATTCTTTATATTTACAGGAGCTTGTTTCATAACATTTATCAGTTTAGCACTACCGTCAGCTTATTGAATATCCATTCAATGGCCACCGGACAAGCTATTAACAAAATAGAAGAAAGAATGGTGAAACGCAAACGGTCTTTTTCCGCTATCTGCATCACCTTTTTGCTTCCTTCCCACACAACATACACGATATAGAATTGGAGCAACAGAGCCATAATGCCAAAATCAGGCAATATGCCGATAACAATCCTCAGCATGAACACCACTACCAGTGCATAACCTGCAAACTGTTGCGCCAAAGGAATATCACTGTCCAGCATAAACATGCGGACACGCAACCCATTGATGAGATAGGCTGCCAAAAAATATCCTCCAAACAAGGATACAGCCACCGCACAGCATTGTGTCATGGCATATTGAAAGCTTTGCGGCCCGTCCCATCCCATCTTCATCAAAGAGCCGATGAAAACGGACAACCCGCATAAACCAATCATAGGATAGACAAAAGTAGTAAATACTTTTCGTCTATCCTCTAAACTAATTTCCTCCCAGGCACGAGCCGGAGAGGAAATCAGTAGTATTGCTATATGAAATAAATCTTTGTAATTCAATATCAATTTATTGATTAGTAGACGCAATTTTGTATTCTACAGTATATTCCGTATAGTTTTCCGGTATTTCTGTATTGCTATTATTTCCACTTTCATGCGACTTAATAACTAATTTAGTAGGAAGATTTCCTGCTTTTTCTTTAAACCTTTCTAAAGCATTTTTTATATCATACCCATACCAATTAGAATAATAAACATCTGTCTTATCATCAGCACCCTTATCATGACGTAGATAGAAAACAAGGTCTGTGGCCCCTGCTTCAATTTCATCCAGTACACAAGCTAAAGCAAATTTATGCATCTTAAACTTATCGTTGTCATTTTGCAGTCTCCAAGCTATAGGAGTTACAAGTATATCCTTGTTATACAAAAATGGCTGAACTGACCCATTTTCCAATTTCAAAGTTATCACCGGTGCTGTTTCCGGCGCATCAACAACCAAGCTTTCTGCTGTCATTGATACGACAGCGTTTGCAAAAGAAATAGGCTGAAAATTCTTCAAAGTGAAGTTAGTAGTTTTAGATTTTTCATTCGTCTCAGGTTCTATGCTCTTTCCTAAGATGATTCCCATTCGAGAATCTGAAATCTTCAAACTCGAATTTGCCTCAAATTGAGTAACAGAAGCCGATGTAGGTTGATAAGTGTTACCCGCAGCATCTTCAAAAGAGAGTAATCCCATATAGTTATTCACTAAAACCATGCCATAAATGTCATCATACTCTCCGTCATCCGAATTCAGACACGAAGTAAACGCAATGCCCATCAACAATGTCAAGGCAACCATCAAGAATTTTAATTGTTTCATCTTTCCTATAAATATTAGAGTTTGCAAATTTAGATAAAAGAATTGAGTAATATAGCACTCTCCTCGTTTTTTCATTGTTTTTAAGATTAAATGAAAGATTAATCTAAATACTGCAAGCCCCAATATTTATTTAACATTTATAAACAACCATAATTTAGATAATCACATTATTCTAAAACATATTCTCCTACCAATTTCCCTGTTGTTGGATTATATGTTCTAGCTTTGAAAAAAGAAAAGCAGTCTCCACTCCATTTTCCTTTAACTCTAAACGTTTTAGTATCCCCTATTTTCCTTAATGTAGCAACGTAAGTCAAACTACCTTTGTACATGATTAACACCGCATCAAGTTTTACAGTTTCACCTGGTTGAATCGGGATTTGTCCAGTTCTTGTTTTTGTTACCGTTTTACTATCACGTGTACCATAAGTCCAAGATTTATTTGTCTGTTGCTGTACAGAAACATTAATTCCAAGCGAAGAATCATCTCCTAACACATTAGGTATACCCACGCTCAATCCTCCTGATATAGTGACACTTACCCCTTCTGTTTTTGAAAAATTGGATTCTTCTGTATAGCTTGTAGATAAAGAATAGTTCCATGTATCAACGCTTAAATGTTCATTTGTATATTCATCATGGTCACAAATCACTTCTGTAGGTTCAAAGTTGTCAACTGTAGTCCGTACATATTCCAAATTTACAAGTTCATATTCACCGATAGGAACTATTTGCCACTGAGCTAAATTTGAAGAATTATCAGTTTTAAGCTTTATAGAAGTGGATGTTGAAGATTCAGACCACAAATAACAACTAGCAAACATACCACTATTTATCCACAACTTTGATATCATACAAGTAGCATTTGTACCAAAATCAAAATTAAAGCCCGGCAAAGGAAAACTAGATTTTGCCCAATAAGACAGTTTAAGATGGTCAGGCTTTTCTGAAGGTAAATCTGTATTGGAAGTTATAACCCCATAAGTATTAGCCGTAATTCCTTTATTACCTCCTGCCGATATTATAGAACTATTCCTTAAATACCACCTTTGCCTAAAAGTACCATCATCCTTATTTACTAAACTAATATCTGTACCTTTTGCCTCACACGAAAGATACTTTTGTCTTACATTACCAACATTCAAAATGTTCACAGGAATTTCTACGAGTTCACTTATCGGGTCAAAATCTGCAATTGAGCTAGCCGCTCTTGTCTGCAATTGAGTTAAATCATTATCTATAAAATCACCCAATTCCTCTTGCTCACAAGAAAATAGAGCTAACACTCCTACCAATAATAAACAAATCTTCTTCATAACCATTACATTTTTTAGTTAACAATATATCATAATTCAAAACAGCCATATACATATGCCCCATTATCTCCTTTAATTTCTATACAATACTCCCCTGATACTCCGAAAGGAAGTTGCAAATATTTCCGAAGGGGAGATAAAATATTCTCAGAAGAAGAATAAATCACAGAACCACTTTGAGAAATGACAATTTCCACAACCCCGATTCCTTCTATAAAATCCAATTCTATGAAATAATTAAAGTCATCGACGAATACAACAAATGGTACTAATGGTACAACGGAACGGCTTCCATCTTCTTTTCCCGTAGTCAGAATTTCAAAAGGAATATCATTTGAATACAAAAAGACTGCCACCCTTCCAGAAGCAATACTTTTATTGGCCAAAGAATTAGCATCGACCTTTAATAAAGAAAATAGCAACAATACAGATAAGATAATTCTCAGTTTCATAGTCTTTCATTTTTTATTTATACAAAATTAGGGACTATTCAACAATAATTCAGCAATAACTATGCGGACAAAATAGGGTAGGTAACAAAATACATATCAACACATTACAAAGAAACATATAGGACAAAAAACGTTTTTTTCTCAATACATCATTATCATTTGCTCTAAAGAATCATTCTTAGTAAGTCCTAAATCTGCTTTTAGTCTTTGTCTGTTTTTATATATGGATTTCATTTCACAATCAAAAACAATCATTAATTGCTTGTTAGAGAATCCCACTTTCAGCAACGCAGCCAACAATAATTCATTTTTTGTTAAATCAAACTCTTGTTTAAGTCGAGTAATAAAATTCGCATGAACCAAATCCAAAAAGTCAAATATATGTTGCCGTTCAGCAATAGTCATATTACTAATAATCAAATTTCCTTGCTTCAATTCCTCTAATACAAACAAGGCGTCAACACTCGAATTCTCACATACTCGCTTATTTTCTGCTATTAAACAAAGGATTTTTCTATTCAGGATTCCTATTTCCTCTTGTTTAGCCTGACGTTCCTGTAAGCTCACATTCTCCAATTCTGCAATTCTACAAGCATATCTATTAATAATTGCATTATTATTTCCAATAATCTCGACATTACGCAACAATTTTGTTCGATACCTTTTCCTAACCAGAAAGAAAGCGATGATGCCCAACCCTAATATGAATACAAATAAAAACAAATAAAAATAAGTCTGTTTCTCATTTTCCAGCCTTATCTGTTTATTTTCCAAAATAAGCTTATCATTTTCATACTTATTCTGCAAATCCAACAACTGCTTTTGCAGTTCAGCATTACGAGTCACCTCTAATAATGAATCAGACTTCTCTTTATACAAAAACGCTTTCAAATAATTACCATCTTTTTTATGCATATCAGCCAAATAGTAATATGCACCCGAAGACACAAAAATATTAGTTGCATTGATACAAGAAACAAAACAATCTTCAGCTTTTTTCTTTTGACCTACTTCAGAATAAACACGTCCCAAAGACAAACTATAACGATATTTATCATTTAAATTATCACAAACTTCCATTGCATTTGAAAAATACTCTATTGCTTGTGGATATCGTTTTTCATTATTGGCAATAAGTCCTAATAAATGTAGAAAAGATGCCTTCATACCACTAACAGTGTCACTCAACACAAGCCCTTTTTCAGCATACCAACCTGCACTATCATTATGATGTACCGAAAAATAGCCTCTTGCCATATTCCTATAACCATATAAAATACGACGTCTATCACTCGCCAGTTCATAGTACCTGATAGAATGTTTAAAATTGTCTATAGAATTTTCATACAATCCTTGAACCGAGTTCAAATACCCTATATATTCCCAGACCATCCCTTGTACTTTATAATCCCTAGTTTCTTCCAAGAGACTCGATGCTTCCAGATAAGCCTGCATAGCATCTGAGAAGCGCTCCTTTAACAACATCACTTTTCCATAATAAAAGTAAGCCTTCCCTGCCTTCAATTTATCACCTTCCTGTTTATAATATTCTACCGCTATCATTATCAATGAGTCTGACTGCAAACTATCCAAATAGTTTTTATCCAAAGCCTGCGTTAAAAGCAAAGCATAATCTGCTCTCTGTTGTCCTCTCAAACATTCGGGACAATCAATTTGACTCAGAAGCGACAAGGCACTATCAGGAAATAATTCCATACACGCTTCCACACGGCTTAAGACATTATCGTCCTCTTTTTCTTGTACACATGAGATAAACAATACAAGAATCATCAATAAATTAATTCCATTTTTCATCCCGGCATTCATAGCTCGCATATTTTAGCTTTCAGATAGAACATCTCTCCAATACCGAGAGGCAAGAATGGGTATAGGCTAATATGACTTTCCTCGTTACTCTCTATCACACAATCTTGGCAAACAGCTCCAAATGCTCATCCACATAGCCGGCAACCAAAGCTGTATATTCCTCCTCTTTTTCCAAAAATTCATCTTCCAGTTCATCGAAAGCCTCATATTGCTCGTACATTGCCATAAATTCCTCGTCTGTGCGTTCGCGTTCCAAGTCGTCACGATGGCTATCGTATATTTTCTTGGCAGCATAAACCAACTTGCTCAAATCGCCCACTCCCCACAAACGCATCACTTTGGCAAACGGATTGTCGAAAATATAACCGCCATAACCATTTTGAATCAGTTGGCAGAAGCCTCCCTCCATCACTTCATCACGGAATATCTGATAGGCCAACAATGAATGCTGTTCACCGGTAAGCAAAGACATCGTCCCGGCAGTCATTTCTCCGCCTATTTCTTTCTTATAAGCACCGGTGAATACGCCGATGAATGCATCCATCCCTTCACCGGCAGCCTGGCGCAATGCCACATCTGTAACTTCTATCATAGTTTGTATTTTATTTAATGTGCCACAAAGGTAAGACTTTGCAGCCATAGTCAAACACGGACTCCCCTTTATTTTCTTCGCCTTGCCAACCAGTTGGCAGGATTTTGCCTTACCATTGGCAAGACTTTGCCACCGCGTTGGCAAAACTTTGCCATAGGCATGGCAAAATCCTGCCAAGACGCAAGCAAGGGGTTGGCAAAATTACTTCCTGATTAACAAGCACATACCTTATTGATTCACAAACCCTATCAGAGACGAGAAAAAACAGTCAACTGCAAACTCCACTTTACATTCCGCAGAAATTCAGCTTCTTATTACTTCTTTTTAATAAAAAAGTCAAATTGAACAGTTGGCAGAAACGGGGAAAACAACTAACTTTGCACCCGACTAATAAAAGTGGACTACGTTTTTTTTAATTATATCACTTAAAAAAAGAGCTAATTATGACTTATTCACACGAAGTGGAACACATGTGTGTTGTGAAGAAAGGTCCTAACCACGGACCGGCTCCTATTCCCGAAGAAGGTAAATGGGTAAAAGCTAAAGAAATTGTTGACATCTCTGGTCTGACACACGGCATTGGCTGGTGTGCTCCTCAGCAAGGTGCATGTAAATTAACCCTCAATGTAAAGGAAGGCGTTATCCAGGAAGCTTTGGTTGAGACTATCGGTTGCTCCGGTATGACTCATTCTGCTGCTATGGCATCAGAAATCCTCCCGGGAAAGACTATCCTCGAAGCATTGAATACTGACCTCGTTTGCGACGCTATCAACACAGCTATGCGCGAACTCTTCCTGCAAATTGTTTACGGTCGTACTCAGTCTGCTTTCTCTGAAGGCGGTTTGATGATTGGAGCTGGCTTGGAAGACTTGGGCAAAGGTCTGCGCAGCCAGGTAGGCACATTATACGGAACGTTGGCTAAGGGTTCTCGTTACTTGGAAATGGCAGAAGGTTACATCAAGACTATCGCTTTGGACAAGAACGACGAAATCTGCGGTTACGAATTTGTTCATCTGGGCAAGTTTATGGATGAAATCAAGAAAGGTACAGACGCCAATGAAGCATTGAAGAAAGTTACCGGTACATACGGCCGCTTCACTGAAGAGCAAGGTGCAGTTAAACACATTGACCCACGTCACGAATAATATAAGGAGGAAAGACATATGATTAGAGAAGTAAAATTTGAAAGCCAAGACCGTCGTATCAAGCAGATTCTTGCTGCATTGAACGCAAACGGTATCAAAGACATCGAAGAAGCCAATGCTATCTGCGAAGCTCATGGTCTCGATCCTTATAAGACTTGTGAAGAAACTCAGCCCATCTGTTTCGAAAATGCAAAATGGGCATACGTTGTAGGTTGCGCCATCGCCATTAAGAAGGGCTGCAAGAACGCTGCTGAAGCTGCTGAAGCTATCGGTATCGGTCTGCAGGCATTTTGTATTCCGGGTTCTGTAGCTGACGACCGCAAGGTTGGTATCGGTCATGGTAACTTGGCAGCCATGTTGCTGCGTGAAGAAACCAAATGTTTCGCTTTCTTGGCAGGTCACGAGTCATTCGCTGCTGCCGAAGGTGCTATCAAGATTGCCGCTAAAGCTGACAAGGTACGTAAAGAACCTCTGCGTTGCATCCTGAACGGTCTCGGCAAGGACGCTGCACAGATTATCTCTCGTATCAACGGCTTTACATACGTTCAGACTCAATTCGATTACTATACAGGTGAACTGAAAGTAGTTCGTGAAATCGCATACAGCGACGGTCCCCGTGCCAAAGTAAAATGCTACGGTGCAGACGATGTTCGCGAAGGTGTGGCTATCATGTGGAAAGAAGGCGTGGATGTATCCATCACTGGTAACTCTACGAATCCGACCCGCTTTCAACACCCGGTTGCAGGTACTTATAAGAAAGAACGCGTATTGGCTGGCAAGCCGTACTTCTCAGTGGCATCCGGTGGTGGTACTGGTCGTACTCTGCACCCGGACAACATGGCTGCCGGACCGGCTTCTTACGGTATGACGGACACTATGGGCCGTATGCACTCAGACGCTCAGTTCGCTGGTTCTTCATCAGTTCCCGCTCATGTGGAAATGATGGGATTCCTCGGCATCGGTAACAACCCGATGGTAGGATGTACAGTGGCTTGTGCGGTTGACGTGGCTCAGGCTTTGAGCAAGTAATCATCTGATATACAGATTATATATGAAGAGCTTTCCTTAGGGAAGGCTCTTCTTGTTTTAACAGACTTCCACGCTATCCTTGCTCTACTCACCTTTGCCTATCATCCTTTAATATCATCACTTTATCAATTGTGACGGTGTACTATATTATACTCTATAAATTCTCTATAAATTGCCACATTATTGCTAATTCTGTGACGTACTTGTGACGGGGTATCTATACCGTCACAACAAAGCAAGACATTCATAAGTCACTATGTATCAACTAATATCAAAATCATATTAAACACCTCCTATCTTATATTATTAATGGCATGTGACGAAATTACTTCAATCATACAACTTTATACTATTTGCTTTACACCTCTACCTTCAAATTCAAGAACATTTAGTTTACATTAGTTTCCCCTCTGTAATATGGTTAACTTCGTATCAGATTAATTCAATTATCAATTATCAAATTAATACAATTATGAGACTTACCAAGAAGAACTCTCCTAAGAGTTACACTATCTACTACCTACCACAAGAGATTAAAGAAACTATGGTTACAGAGGTCAGTTACCTGCCTATTACCAGAGAGAGGCTGGAACAGTTCTTTAAAGATGCGGCAAGTAAGCGAAAGCCTAAATTAGTCAAGAAGCGGAAACAGTCAAGGCAGCAAGGGGGTTAATTCCATGCTGCCTTTATACTTCAATGTAATAATATTTAATTACTGTTTAGTCCAAGTTGTTACATAAGAATCATCTCCTATTTCATCATCGAAGAACTGTCTTGTTGTCATGGTATTACCGCTAAATGTAACATAATAAGTATCAATATCCGTTGGAACCAAATCTCCGTCCTCTTTATATGTAACGGTTAGAACGGTAGTCTTAGCATCATAAGTATAAGTAAATGAAACTGGAGATTCAAGGCCTCCATGATAATATTCTTGTTCTATTCCTGTACCGTCTACATTAAATTTCCATATAAAATAATCACCTTCTCCATAGCTATCTATCCAAGTACCTACCAACGGATTATTACCATTATTACCATTATTATCTTCATCATCATCATCACTACATGCTGCGAAGTTAACACTCATAATTACGGCTACGATAGCCA